>JAESFH010000060.1_pt1 | contig 141136 bp, 111 predicted proteins | sample 9269381 | NCBI WGS metagenome assembly JAESFH01 (sample SAMN14504062, study PRJNA617094) | algae metagenome | isolation source: Aphanothece sp. CMT-3BRIN-NPC111 and co-occurring heterotrophs from well... | place: USA: Clark Mountains Wilderness, California | collected 2010-04-18
GCCATTGAAAGCCTGACTGCTGAAGCTCACTTCTCTCAATAGCTCTCAACTCTTGCAAGTCTACTACTTTTGACCGCAACTTGGTATAAGGGGGGTTTAATGCGACCTAACGGTTCCTGGACGCGCAACGGCAACCCCGACCATTTGCGGCAGGCTATCCGGATCAGCTTCGAGGCTTTGGGCGGGGAAAAACCGATTGATGTCTGGCAGTATCACGCACCAGAGCCTGATTACACCATTGAGGAGTCACTAGCACCAGCGAAAAAAGCGGTAGATGAGGGCATGATCCGGTTTGTCGGTGTCTCTAACTTCTCCGTCGAGCAAATTAAACGTGCCCGTGATGTTGTCGAAATTGTCTCCGTCCAGAACCAGTACAATCCCTGGTATCGGCAGCCTGAGGTTGATGGCGTCCTTGAGTATTGCGATCGCGAAAAACTGACCTTCCTGCCTTGGAAACCTCTGGGAGGCAGTAGCCGCGTTAGTCAGCTTGAAGACATTCGCGCGATCGCTCTGCTGGCAAAAGAAAAGAGTGTATCTGTCTACCAAATTGTACTGGCATGGCTCCGGGCCAAGTCACCTGCGATCGTGCCTATCCCCGGTGCCAGCAAGACATCGAGCATTGAAGATTCAGTGCGTGCTGTTGAGGTCAAGCTGTCTGAGGAAGAAGTACGTCGGATCGACGCTGAGACAGCTGAGTGACATACTCCTACACTTACCCGAATGGAAGTGTTTATCACCAACTCCAGCTATTGCTTCCGATTTTGGATTTTAGATTTACGATTCTGGATTGGGCTAATAGAAGCGATAATTTAGAAACTTCGCAGCTAGCCCGCATCATTCTCATAATCCAAAATCCAAAATCCTTAATAAGCGTCTTGCAACTCGTAAAAGTCTGGCGAGATATAATCCTTCCGCAAAGGCCAACCCACCCAATCTTCTGGCATCAAAAGCCGCTTCAGGTTGGGATGCCCTTCATAGATAATGCCAAACATATCGTAGGACTCTCGCTCTTGCCAGTCTGACGTCTTCCAGATCCAATACACCGAAGGCACTCTGGGGTTTTCCCGGGGCAGGAACACCTTCAGCCGCACTTCCTCAGGCCGATCGGCATTGTCACTGACTTTAATTAAGTGGTAAAAGCTGACCAAGTCCTCACCTGGTCCCACATCATAACCGCCTTGACATTGCAGGTAATTAAAGCCGTAAGCATAAAGTGCTGTCGCGATCGGAATTAAAACTTCCGGACCAACTTTGAGCACCTCAACACCTTGATGATCCTGCTCAAGTGCTTCATGATCAAAGCCATTTTTTGTCAGCCACTGTGAAACCTTACCAGCCTCAACCAGTTGGGACGCCTCAGCATTTTCTGTTGGGGAAGTTGCTGGTTTAGACTCTTTAGGCTCAGCGTTTTCTGCTTGGGAAGTTGCTGGCTTAGCCTCTTTAGGCTCAGCATTTTCTGCTTGGGAAGTTTCTGGCTTAGACTCTTCAGCCACGATTTACCTCCTGTTTTTCGGAAGCCTTGAGCGCTGGCGACACGGGCATACCCGTCGCTGCCGCCAATTCCTGGGGCGGTGTTTCGCGGGTGCCAGACTGTAAGTATTTCCCGGTTAAAATCGGCGGCACAACCTTCATCTCGTGGGTTGTGCTGTAATACCGATGTATTTGCTTGACTTGACCCCGCTCCTGCATGGACTCATTGGCGACTTTCTTACGCAGCTTAATAATGGCATCCATGATCGCTTCTGGGCGGGGCGGGCAGCCTGGGAGGTAGACATCTACAGGAATTAGCTTATCCACTCCTCGAACTGCCGTTGGGGAGTCAACGGTAAACATACCGCCAGTAATGGTGCAGGCTCCCATCGCTATTACATACTTCGGCTCTGGCATTTGCTCGTAGAGGCGAACCAAGGCTGGTGCCATTTTCATCGTGATCGTGCCAGCTGTAATGATTAAATCCGCTTGCCTGGTGCTGGCACGAGGAACCAAGCCAAATCGGTCAAAGTCAAACCGGGAACCAATCATGGCGGCAAATTCAATGAAGCAGCAGGCGGTGCCAAACATGAGGGGCCACAGGCTGGAAAGCCGAGACCAGTTGTAGAGGTCATCTACGGTCGTGAGAATGACATTTTCCGAAAGTTCTTGAGTAACTGTTGGGCGCTCAATCGGGTTGATAATTCGCTCTTTCTGCTGCTGCGCCAAGGCAGCGTTATCAGTTGTAGTGTTAGAGTTCATGACCATTCCAGCGCTCCTTTGCGCCATGCGTAAACAAGAGCAATCACAAGAATTGCAATAAAAATTAGGGCTTCAATAAAAGCCAGTAACCCAAGACGACTAAAGGCAACAGCCCACGGATAGAGGAACACAGTTTCAACATCAAAAACCACGAAAACCAAGGCAAACATGTAATAGCGGATGTTGAACTGAATCCAAGCGCCCCCAATTGGTTCCATGCCAGATTCGTAAGTAGTGCGTCGCTCTGGACTGGAACCACTCGGTCGTAGAAGCTTAGAGGCAGTTAGTGCCAGAAGAGGAACCAGGCTGCAAGCTAGCAGGAAGCCTAGAAGATACTCATAGCCGCTGAGGACAAACACGATAGGTAACTACCACTTAGGTGAAAGGACTTGTGTGATTTGGGTAGGTTAGGAACATTGCTGTCTCTTTCCCCCCTCACAACCGTGCTTACAAGTTTCCAAGTACACGGCTCAAGGAAATTAGGAGGCATCCGTTTTGGGGATGTCTTTTTCGATAGTATATTCTACCTACTTCCGACTATGATGTTGTTGATGAGAAAGGTAGTGGAGGAATTGAAGGTTTTTGTCTGTGCCCTTTCCTGCTTGGGATACTGAGGTTCTGTGATGTAGGTGTAAGTATTCCCCGTTAGATTAGGGATTGATCACACATCGACCATTTCTAGCCCTCTACTTTGGCTATTTTTTTTGATGGCTGGGGATTTGTTGGCTGCTTTTAGCCTTTTCCCTTTCCTCCCAGTATTTTCTTAGGTCAGGACAGTGGAAGTGAGTAACTTGCTCCTTGATACTGCTGCTGTCGGGAAAGCAGTTCCGACAGCCTGTAATCACGGTGCCTAGGAAAGTTTGTTTCCTAGCCATATTGTCTTTACCCTAGCCCCTTGTCCGTATTCGACTAATATATTTTGGGACATTTCACCTTTTAGCTGGGAGACAGGCGGATTGCTCTGACTGCCCCTGTGGGCGGGTACTAGCTTCGCACACTAGCCAGGAGTCTTTCTGAGGGACTCACTTTCTGGATCGATATCGGGTCGTACTTACTTCTTTACATTATATCGGGTACGCCTCTCCCAGAAAGCATGGCCTTGGGCGCTGCCATTTAAAGGCACTACCAAGAGCCGGAGCCGCACCAGATTAAAAAGTTTAAACACTTATGCCATAATTTGTAACAGAGATTTTAATATTTGCGTCTCAATTCCTTCGGTGAGCAATGAGCAATCAAGCTGTTGAGGCCAAAAGGCTGGACCGCCACGAATGTCGAGCTTGTGGCTATGTTTATGAACCGGAAAAGGGTGATAACACCCAGGGCATTCCTCCAGGAACGCCCTTTGAAGAATTACCACCCAACTGGCGCTGTCCAATTTGTTCAGCGCGGGCGGCGGCGTTTCAAAATATTGGCTCCACAGGCTCCCCCTCTGGGTTTAAGGAAAATCTGGACTACGGTCTCGGTATCAACCGTTTAACGCCAGGTCAGAAGAATCTCCTCATCTTTGGGGGGTTAGCCTTAGGGATTTTGTTTTTTCTTAGTCTCTACGGTTTGCATTAATACCCACTGTTGGGTTTAGGGGTGACTAAGGTTGTACTGAGGTACGAACAACTACGCCCAATTCCAAAGAGCGCACATATCTACCGATTTTCCCTAGCCCCTAACTTCTTCAACCAGTTCTGGACACCATGAACTCAATTGTGAGATTTTTGAAACAAATCGTAATATTGCTGGCGATCGCCCTTTTGTGTGCCAGCTGTAGTAAAGTACCCTCTCTAAGCGACAACCCCTGGCAAGCCCTGACCCTGCCTACACAGGCAAATATCCAGGACATTGGGTTTATGGAAGACCTTAATCATGGATGGCTGGTGGGCAGTGACTCCACAATCCTGGAAACAACTGATGGCGGCAACACCTGGCAGCCGAAAACTCTGGAACTAGGTGACCAAAAGTACCGCTTTACTTCAGTAAGTTTTGCTGGTTCGGAGGGCTGGGTTACTGGGGAACCTTCCATCCTGCTGCATACCACAGACGCTGGAAAATCCTGGTCTCGCATTCCGCTGAGTAGCAAGTTACCTGGTGCCCCTAATACGATTGTGGCGCTTGGCCCTAATTCCGCTGAGATGACTACTAATGTGGGGGCTATCTACCGGACATCAGACTCCGGTAAAAATTGGAAAGCAATGGTTTCCGAAGCCGTGGGTGTTGTTCGCAATATCTCTCGTTCGGCAGATGGCAAGTATGTGGCGGTGTCGGCAAAAGGCAGCTTCTACTCTACCTGGGAACCTGGTCAGGATGCCTGGGTACCCCATAACCGCAATAGTTCCCGTCGCGTAGAGAATATGGGATTTGCTCAAGATGGGCGTCTTTGGATGCTGGCGCGGGGCGGTCAAATTCAATTTAGCGCTCCAGAGGACAAGGAAGCCTGGGAAGAGGCTCAATATCCAGAGAAATCTGGCAGTTGGGGTTTACTTGATTTGGCTTACCGGACGCCTGATGAAATTTGGCTGTCTGGTGGCAGTGGCAATTTATTCTGTAGTTTGGATGGGGGCAAAACATGGCAAAAAGACCGCCAAGTTGAGGATGTGCCATCTAACTTGTACAAGATTGTGTTTGTGACACCGGAGCGCGGATTTATTATTGGTCAAGGCGGTGTTTTGCTGAAATATGAAGGTTCAACATCCGCAGCTTGAAAAGATGAGCCAGAAGTTGGCACGCGGCTCAGCAACTGCAACTCCCAAGGAGCATAAAATTGCGTAACGCCTAGCAACTATAGTATTGCTTGTGACTATATACTAGGTTTCGTGTCAGATCAACTGAGTTTTTAGTTGTTGTCATCAGGAGGAATCTCAATGTCAGGTACAACAGGAGAGCGTCCCTTTTCGGACATTATTACTAGTGTTCGTTACTGGGTAATTCACAGTATTACCATTCCCGCTTTGTTTATTGCCGGCTGGCTATTTGTTCAAACAGGTCTGGCATACGATGCCTTTGGGACACCTCGCCCCAATGAGTATTTCACCCAGAATAGAGTTGAATTGCCTATTGTGTCAGACCGCTTTGAAAGCAAGAAGCAAGTTGATCAGTTTGTTAAGTAATTTGTTGTTTCATTAGTTGTAAATCATGACGACCAATACTCCAAATCAGCCAGTTTCTTATCCAATTTTTACTGTAAGATGGCTTGCTGTGCATACCCTAGCAGTGCCAACAGTCTTCTTCTTGGGCGCGATCACCGCGATGCAATTTATTCAACGATAGGAGAAACTTATGCCGGATCGTATTCCCAATCCAAATAATCAACCTGTTGAGTTAAACCGGACTTCCCTTTACTTGGGCTTGCTACTGATTTTTGTTCTCGGTATCCTGTTTTCCAGTTATTTCTTTAACTAACAGGGCTTAGCTGAATCATTGTTGGGATAAATTAGGAGTGAAAAACTATGTCTGGAACTGGAAGAATTCCTTTGTGGGTGGTAGCAACTATTGTGGGTATAGCTGCAATCACAGTTCTCGGTCTTTTCTTCTATGGTGCTTACGCTGGCATAGGCTCCTCTTTGTAGCCTTTACCTCCGCTAGTGTCACAAAAGCGATTAGCAATTAGCAATTAGCTTAAACCCAATGGGCTTTAGGCAAGGGCTTGAAAACGGACGTCAAGAAAGATCGGCGCAAGCGCTCTAGGTTCAAATTTTTCTTTGACTCCACGGCTCTCATCCAGGGGGTTGTAACCGCTAGCTAATAGCTAATAGCTTTCTTTGCCAACGGCTCATTTGCTGCGGGTCTGAAGTTTAACTTTGCTTAAAAAATGAAGAACCGCCGATTTAAGTTAAACCGGCGGTTTTTTATCTGACCTAGGCAACTGTTAAATGCCCGTGGGGTCTTCGTGTTCGATGTAAATGAATAAGAAAGACATCGCTAATGCCGGGAAGACCAGACCCACTAAGGGGACGAGGATATAAGGTAAAAAGGAAGCTGACATGGCAAAATTTCCTATCTAATTTAAATTACAAAATCGATTCTACCCGACTTGGGGTTATCCCTCGTCATCCCAGATATAGGGATGGGGAAATTGCCGCTAAATGCCTAAGCCTGAAACTCATCGCGCCACAAGCTGGGCACGTTAGGAGGAACCACAACACGGTCAACCGTCACTTTATGACTCTCTCGCTGTGTCGTGGTATCAATTGCGATCGCCTCAAGCCGGATTTCCAAACTGCCAAAGGGAACGGTTAACTGAGTCATCGCCTCCAAAGTCCCCGAGCCATTGCTGGAAAAATCTACTAACCAGCGAGGACCATCTAGGAGGGAGCGACTTTGGCGGTCTTGAACCCACAACTTGACATAAATGTGGGCTGAATCCGGCGGCAATTTCACGCGAATTGCCACTGGTTGCCCAGCTGTGAGTTCGCCTGTTGGCACCACCAACTCAGGGGGTGGTAGCGGCTTATCTTCAAGCAGGCGCGAAGGAAACGCTGGTTCTGGTGCAGTCAGTTCATCATCTACCACAAACTCTAGAGCAGTCCAGTCCACACTAGCCCGGTCGTCGCTCAGGCGCAGATCCAAAGGCATCTCAGGCTCTAGGGAGGTGGTTGGTGAGATTGCAGCCGCTTCATGAGCAGCACTTTCTGGAGCAGATGAGTTTGGGGAGGCATCGGTTTCTTCCTGAACAGCTACCTCGATCTGATTTGCTTCTAGCTTTAGGGCTAGCGGCTCTGGGAGAGGCTCTGCTTCTGGTGAATCTGTGTCTATCTCTAGTAACTCTAAGAAGTCCCAGGTGTCATCAGGGCTGCCAATAGGAGATGACTCGGTATTAGGTAACTCAGGCAACTCAGCATCTGCGGCCAAAGCATTTAGCCGCGACCAAAAACGATCTTGCAGTTTTAATGATTGAAAGGAGTTATCAATTCCAGAAGTCTCAGCCACCGATGCCTCAGGCTGTTGCATCACTAATTCTGAGTTGATGGGCACCTCGGCAGCTTCCTGTGAACTCAGCAGGGAATCTGCTGCTGGTAAATTATCCGGTTCCAGACTGCCAACATGCTCAAGTGGTTCTGGTTCTTGCAGTGTCTCTGGCGAAGAGGCTTCGAGCTTGGTTTCACCTGGCTGGTGTTCTGGCGTTTCTGGGGAAACGTCTTCTGTAGGGCGTAGCCCTTGCTGTACCGCTATCGGGTGCAAAAAGGGTAGGGTAGGATGAGTTAATTCTTTATTAGTACTTCCGCGTGGCTCGTTAATACTTTCGAGGGGCGCGGGAATAGCCTCGGCACTGGCTGCTGGCTGTGGCTTGGGAAGTTTAGGCAGCTGTGGAGATTTGGATGCTTTTCGTGTCCCAGGCGGCTGATAAATTTTTGAGGGTAAGGGGCTGCTGGGTGAGGGTTGTAAGGGCTTAATATCGGGGGGCGCTTCTACCAGATCGAGGAAAGCTAAGTTTAAGTGTACGGTTTTTTCATCCTCAGCAGGCGCAGGTTCTGGAGAGGGGTTAAGCAAGTCTTCCCAGAACGTTTCTGTGTTTCCCTCCGCCTTTTGAGCGAAAATCGCGTTTAATAATTCTTCTAAATCAACAGTAATGCTGAAAGCTTCAGAGACCAGGGCCGCAGGTGTGGCGTCATAGATCGTAACTTCTCCCAAAATCAAACGAGTTTGGCAGTTTGGAGGCACCTGAAGGGTACAGCTAAAGGTCAGGGGAGGCACCTGTTGTGGTAAGGGTCGCCGGATCTTTAGCAGGACTTGTGAATTCTGCGGGTTGCGTAGAGTAATTTCCAGCGAGCCTCTAAAAATAGAGGTAAGACTGCTGGGAGTTTCACTGCTATTTGGCTGCGCTATATCTAAGAGGTTCACTTGCCCAGAAAACCTCACAGAGTCTCCTCGACGCGCCACCAATGTTTCCTGATGGAGAGTCAAGGTTAACCCTTGAGGGCTGTTGTCTGTCGGTTCTATTGAGGAAACGAAGGGTATGATATCAACCTCATCAACATCTTCTGATTGCTCCTGCGGTTGAACCGAGTCAATGGTGTTTTCTATGTCTTCGGTAGACTCTGACGCCTCCACATCTTCCCAAAGCGGATCGAGCACTTGCTGCAATAATTGCTCTAAATCCAGCAGGCACTCCTCCAGCATGGGGTTTAAATCTGCGGTGATATCATCTGGGTCGTCGGTGTGGGGTTCTTCCTGATGCCCTAGGAACTCAGTTGGCTCAAGTGTATCTGCAACGTCTGCAAACGTCGGTTCTAGGGCTTCAGAGGCAGCTAGCGCTGCTATAGCAGGCTCATCAGGAGTTTCACCAGCAACCGATGATTCTGTATGGGGAACTGTTGCCGTTTCTGGGTGTGTGGGAACAGCGATCGCATCCTGACTCTGAGCTACCGTTTCTACCTGTGTGTGAGGTGCGATCGCATTATGGCTCTGAGCTACCGTTTCTGGCTGTGCGGGAAAAGCGATCGCATCCTGACTCTGGGCTACCGTTTCTGGCTGTGCGGGAAAAGCGATCGCATCCTGACTCTGAGCTACCGTTTCTGGGTGTGTGTGAGGTGCGATCGCATCCTGACTCTGAGCTACCGTTTCTGGCTGTGCGGGAAAAGCGATCGCATCCTGACTCTGAGCTACCGTTTCTACCTGTGGGGGAAAAGCTATCGCATCCTGGCTGTGAGCTATAGTTTCTGCCTGTGTAGTCTCGACTGGTGATGCGGGTTGAGGTAATGTTTCTGTGATATTGGGTAAAACCTGGAGTTGAATTTCTTGCTCCCAAGTGTCGCCCATTAAAACGGACATAATATCGCTAGAGCAACGCAGTTCCCAAATTCCTGGCTTGAGGTAAGTGAAGGGAATAACCACCATTAACCCTTCTCGGTTGGTGCGATGCGATCGCTTCTGAGATCTACGCCTTGGCGGATCTTCCCCTATTGCCTGATGAGTAACCGAAATTTCCACATCAGTATTAGCACGGTTAGTGTGGACAACCACCCGGTACCGAGCTTCTTGGATTTCAACTCTCGGCGTTTTTAGAGGGAGCCAGGAGCGATCGCCCTCTTTTTGTAATAGAAATTCCCAGGATTCCATTGGTGGCTCGGTCGCGAGGTGAAACTTAGCTCTACATATTAGCGCAGACACTAGGGCACTTCGGCAGCAGTTTTTGGCAAGTTCCCAAAGATAAAGGTGAGAGTGCCTTATATCGAGATCCTAAATCTTTTGTGAAACGTAATCGCACCCCTATTACCCAAGCTGCGTCTATCTGCTTGGTGAAAACGGTAAAAAGCATTTTTAATCTACTTTCTGGATTAGTTATTAGGGATGCTACATGGCGATCGGTGACTCAACATAGATTGTCGGTTCCTGCATCGTAAAGTTAATGCCATATGTCATCAGTTGCTTAGAAATTTTTTCGTTGGCTAATTCCAGTAGTTGCTTTCGCAGCTTTATCGAACTCTCAGTCGAACCGAGAATAAAAAATGTTACTCTCGCTCTGGTTGTCGGCTTTTCAGAGCTATCTGTTAAGGTAATATTTGTACTTCCTGGATCGATACCAAACACTGAATCCGTACTTTCATTAATAATTTGCTGTACTAGCGCCCGTTCGCGATCTTCTAGTAATCGAGCAAAATCCAGGTAGAGCAAAACCATTACCTTTTTGCCCATCGTCACATTTTCAATTTCCAGATTAGCTAATGTGGAGTTAGGGACGATATATAAAGTATTTTTAGCTGCTGTACGAATCTTGGTAGAACGCAAACCAATAGACTCGACACGACCAAACAACCCCCCAGGTATATTACTCACCGAAGGTATACGTATATAATCTCCAGGAACAAAAGGACGATCTAAATACAAAACAATTGTACTCAACAGCTGTTCTAAGATTTTCTGAGCAGCAAAGGCAACTGCTAAACCACCAATGCCTAAACTCGCCATCAAGCCAACTAAATTAAATTGCTGGCTTTGGGCAAAAGCCAGCAGGGCAATAAACCCGATCACCACATTAACTAAGGTTTCTATTACCAGAATCAAATCATCAAATTCTCTGCCTAGCTTACCTAGTAAATCTACTCCATAGACTCGAAGGAACTGCCTAGATAGGCGCGATAGTAACCAAGCAACACTAATAATTACTCCTAAATCTATTGTAGGCTTTACTAATTTGTATAAAAACTTATACTCTTCAAGCCAGGTAATAGAAATAGAGATTAAAAGAAATGTTCCTGCTATTTTAAAAAGCGGTTTAATTGGTTTAATTAAATTTTCATAAATATCCGTCACCTGCTCAGGTGAAGAAAAGCGGCGGATGATTAATGTAACAATACTAGGTGTATATCCTCCCAGTAACACAGATAAAACAATAAACAGCAGAAATACAGCTGGCTGCGGTAGATAAATCTGAATAATATCCTTATTAATAGCGGCAACAGTTATCTTAGACGGTAATGGGTGAATCAACATAAATTGTTGGTTCTTCTATGTCAAATTTAATATCGTAATTTTTCAACTTCTCTGTTATATTTTCCAGAGCAATATCCAGAAGCTGACGCCGTAATCCCATTGATACTTCACTAGAACCTAAAATAAAAAAAGTTATTTGAGCCTGGGTTGTCTTTTGTTCTCCATTGGGTAAGCTTGTAAATGTGACCTCAGTGTTGCGTGAGTCTATACCAAAAATATCGCTGGTACTTTTTAGGATAACCTGGCGAATTAAAGCGCGTTCTTCATTAGGCATTTCTTGGTAGAAGTTTAAATAGATCAGCGCCATTACTTTTTTAGCACCTGTAAAATTCTCAATATTCACCTGAGTGAGCGAACTATTGGGAACTATGACCAATGTTCCTTTGCCAGAGCTGCGAATTTTGGTAGAACGCAAACCAATTGACTCAACTCTGCCAAAGGTACCATCTGGCAAGCCGATATAATCATCAACAATGAATGGACGATCTAAATAAATAACAATACCACCTAATATTTGTTCCAAAGTCTTTTGAGCAGCAAAGGCAACGGCTAAACCGCCTATGCCTAAACTTGCTACTAAACCAAAAATGTTAATTTTATGAGTTTGGGCAAAAATAATAATTGCGATCGCGGCAATTATAAAATTTGCTATTATTTTAGATAAAATAAGCAGTTCGCTGTTAGCTTTACGCCCACTGCTGATTGCCGCATCTAAGAGATAGACATCAAATATCTGCTTAAATATACGCGAACCTAACCAACTGGCAGCAATAGCGAGTGATAGGCTAACTGGTATTTCTATCAGACTCCACCGCTGCTTTGCTGGGATTAAGAATATGATAGTATCAGCGATCGCTAAACCAATGACGACTCCTAGTAACCCCTGGTAAGGCTTAACTACTTTTTCATAGGCTGAATCTATTTGAGGGGAAACTAAACCACCGAGAATTGCTGGAACTAAAGGGGGAATCCAACGGCTACCAATAAAAGCTAATATTCCTGCTAACCCTAGCCCAACTATTTGCCATCCTGTATCCCAGGTTGCTGGAAATAAATCAAGCATCAGGAAACCCTACCTTGTCAGCCGCAATCCGTCTCACCAACAACCCATGCCTCAGCCAGATTTAGTTCCTTGCGCTTCCAGTGTATTACATCAAGACTGAAATTTTTAACCAACTACCCACTCAAACATTTACCTCTGCGTTCCTCTGCGCTTACTGCGTTCCTCTGCGCTTACCTCTGCGTTCCTTTGCGTTAAAAAAAAAGTGGGCGCTGAAATTGATAGGCTAGCACATATATAGCAGTAAACATAATGGCTCTTGGCAATCGAACTCACCCGTATGCACTGTCCTTGTGCTGCTATAGCTGTATGTTTGCTATAAGCTAATTGCTAAAACCTAATTGCTAATTGCTATATATTTAAGATGTCTAAGACTTTCGTGCAGGGAGAAACAATAGCCGCGATCGCAACGGCTGTGGTACCGCAACAAGGTAGCGTCGGGATTGTGCGGCTATCCGGTTCAGATGCCATCGCGATCGCCCGCGCCCTTTTCCATGCCCCTGGATATCAAGCTTTTGAAAGCCATCGCATTCTCTACGGTTACGTGCGTCATCCGCAGACGCGGCAACTAATTGATGAAGCGTTGTTGCTAATTATGCAAGCACCTCGCTCTTATACCCGTGAAGATGTCGTAGAGTTTCACTGTCATGGTGGCATAATGCCCGTGCAGCAGGTATTGCAACTATGCATAGAACAAGGAGCGAAACTAGCAGCACCAGGAGAATTTACTCTGCGGGCGTTCCTGAATGGACGTTTAGATTTAACCCAAGCAGAAAGTATTGCTGACTTAGTGGGGGCAAAGTCGCCAGCAGCATCTCAAGCAGCGCTTGCAGGTTTGCAGGGTAAGTTGCAACAGCCCATTCGCCGTTTACGTGCTAGCTGTTTGGATATACTGGCAGAAATTGAAGCGCGGATTGATTTTGAGGAAGATTTGCCGCCACTAGATGAAGAGGCTGTTACAGCGCAAATAAAGCAAGTATTGGCAGAAGTAACTCGCATTTTAGCAACCGCTGACCAGGGAGAACTGCTCAGGGCTGGATTAAAGGTGGCGATTGTAGGGCGTCCGAATGTGGGGAAATCCAGTTTATTGAATGCCTGGAGTAAAAGCGATCGCGCTATTGTTACTCCTCTCCCTGGCACCACCCGCGATGTCGTGGAATCTCAGTTAGTCGTGGGGGGTATCCCGGTGCAAGTGCTGGATACAGCGGGAATACGGGAAACGGCTGATGTAGTGGAAATTATTGGGGTAGAGCGATCGCGTTCCGCAGCCCAAGCTGCTGATTTGGTACTCTTGACAATTGACGCTCAAGCTGGTTTGACAAGTGGCGATAGAGAAATTTACCAACAAGTACAACACCGCCCTCTAATTGTAGTTATCAACAAAATTGACCTTGTAAAGGCAATTCATGAATTGCCTCTACCAGATAAAAATCACCGCATTGTACGCACAGCCGCCGCCCACAATCAAGGTATTGACGCTTTAGAAACAGCGATTCTAGAAACTGTACACGCAGACAATTTGCAAGCGTCTAATCTGGATTTAGCAATTAACCAGCGACAAGCAGCTGCGCTGACAAGAGCTAAAACTTCCTTGCAGCAAGTGCAAGCAACAATTGCCAATCAGTTCCCCCTAGACTTTTGGACAATTGACTTACGGGGTGCAATTCAAGCTTTAGGAGAAGTTACGGGCGAAGAAGTGACAGAATCAGTCTTAGATAAAATCTTTAGTAGATTTTGTATTGGGAAATAGTTATTGGGAGCATCCCCATACATGAAAGATATAGCAGTTGCCATAAGGATGCTTGACAATTGACTTTATACCCATCTACTCAGAGATGCTGCTATAACTGTATTTTAAAGAAATACGCCAATTTCGAGAAACGAATCAAGCAAGCTTTTTCGTCATAAATACGCTGTTTGGGTCATTAGTGTAGTCAGCGAAGGGGCCTCGGTACTCGAACCCATACCGTATGTACAACGCTCGTGCGGGGGCGAACTCAGCAAAAGCCCCTGTTTCCAAATTTAGGCAATCGTAAGCACGCCGTTCGGCTTCTTTTATGATGTGTTCAAGAATCTTTGAGGCGATACCCCTACAACGGTGATCCTTGGCGGTACGCATTGATTTGACTTCACCACTTCTTGAATCTAGTTCTTTCAGTGCCCCGCATCCGAGTAATTCATCGCCCTCCCAAGCCGTCCAGAAAGTAATATCGGGCGATCGCAAGGTCTCTAGATCAAGAGCATGAACGCTTTCAGGCGGGGTAATCTCATGCATATTTTCGAGATGTTCCCGGAGAAGGTCAGCGATCTTTTTACCTGTCAGGTCATCTTCGCGAATTTGCAATCGACTCATCTCCTTACGTTTGCTAGGGAATTCTATTCTCTAAGGGTTGAGAGAATCCCACGTTGGGATTTTTTGCTTTAGCTTGATAGAGAAGTTCGCTCATCGCGCAGTATGGAAATCCTAATACTCAAGGTTTCTGTTAACCAGCCCCAAAATCACGTATTCGATTGTATTACAACTAATACCTTCGTCATCTGCCGCAAGATAGACGATCCTGTTGGCACAATAGATATGCTGTAAAGGCACAGGGAAACCTGTACCACTTCTTATCGAGTTTTGTATGCCTGGGGTTAAGTATTTGCGCTGGTTCGTTGCTTCTGGCTTAATGGCTTTATTCATCACCAGCTGTGGTGGTGGCAAGTCACCTGACAAAATTGTCAAAAAACCCGATGAAATAGCTAAGCAAGTCAAGCCTAGCGTCGTCCAAATTTCCTCCGAAGACAAAACTAAACAGGGAACCGGATTTTTCGTGCAGGGTTCAGCAAAAGACTGCGCGGTGCTAACAGCGCGTCATGCCTTACCAGCTAGTGGCAAGGTGAATGTGCAAACTTCTGACCAAAAACAGTGGAAAGCTGCCAATATCCAACGTTTTCCTAACCAAGATTTAGCACTTGTGACGTTCGATCCACGTCAGGCAAATTGCCCTTATCAGCCTCTACCTTTGGCTGACTCTAACCAAGTGAAGCCGGGAGATCCCGTCTATATTTCTGGTTTTGCTGAACAACCTCAGCAAGCCAAGCCTGGTAAATTAGTGCCGCAGCTTCCCTCCGGTGAGGTGACGGCGATTAATAAGCTACCAGACGGCTATGGAATTTCCTATAAGGCAAAAACAGCTAAGGGAATGAGTGGGGCACCTGTAGTGAATACAGCAGGTGAGGTGATTGCGATTAATGGTCGCAGCAATACAGAACTTAATAAGCTAGCAGAAATAAAATATGGAAACAAGCCGCAACAACAAGGGCAATTTGCCAAAATTGCCAAGCCAGCTGGTGTGAGGGCAGAAGTTAGCGCTTCTAAGTGGGGTGTTCCCAGCAATACCTTTGTCTCAAATGCTCCCAAGGTGTCTAAGGGCGCTGCCGTTAAATCTACTGCCCCCAAAACAGCACAAGAATGGTTGGCTGTAGGTAATGATGCTTATGCCTCTAAAAGCAATCAAGAAGCGATTCTGGCTTATTACAAAGCGATTAAAATCAAGCCCAATTATGCTTTGGCTTGGTATAACCGAGGCGTGGCGCTAAATGAGTTACAACGCTACTCTGAGGCTGTTACATCCTATGACAAAGCAATTCAATTCCAGCCTAAAGACCATGAAGCTTGGTATAACCGAGGCGTGGCGCTAAATGAGTTGCAACGTTACTCCGATGCTGTTGCTTCCTATAACAAAGCGATTCAATTTCAGCCTAGCTACTATAAAGCTTCATATAACAAAGGCGTAGCACAATTAAACTTGAAACAGTATTCCCAGGCTGTTGCTTCTTATGATCAGGCGGTTAAATTTAAGCCTGATTTTCCTGAAGCTTGGTATAACCGAGGCGTAGCATTATTGAACTTGCAACGCTACCCTCAGGCTGTTACCTCTTATGACAAAGCGATTCAATTCCAGCCTGACTCTCCTGAAGCTTGGAATAACCGAGGCGTGGCGCTAAAAAACTTGCAAAAGTACCCAGATGCGATCGCCTCTTACGACAAAGCGATTCAAATCAAGCCGGACTTTTCTCACGCTTGGAGTAACCGAGGTAATGCACTCCAGCAATTGCAACGCTACGAAGATGCGATCTCCTCCTATAACCAAGCAATTAAATTGAATCCTAAAAACCAAGCCGCAATATATAACCGCCAGCAGTTGGCGAGTCAGTTGCGGTAACCAACCCGGTAGGGGCACGGCATTGCCGTGCCCCTACAATTGAACGCAATACAGTTATTCATCACGTTTATTCCCAGTTGATGAATTTTCAACAAAAGAAACGAAAATCAAAATATAACCCAGACCTTCACCATCGTCAGTCTATCCGTTTACGGGGTTACGATTACACCCAACAAGGCGCATATTTTGTGACGATTTGCACTTATGAACGCGTATGCCTGTTTGGGGATGTGATGAATGGCGTATTGCAGTTTAGCCGATTTGGAGAAATCGCTATCCGATGTTGGCAAGCTATACCGGAACATTTTCAGGATGTCCATTTAGACGAATTTATCGTCATGCCCAATCATGTTCACGGAATATTGGTACTTACAGATAACAGTAAAGATACGGCATTATCCCTAGGGGCACGGCCAAAGCTCGTGCCCCTACAATCGAACAATTCGGCAAACCAATACCCGGTTCTGTGCCAACCATCATCCGTTCCTTTAAATCTGCCGTAACTAAAAGCGTCAACCAGCAACGTTATGCACTCAATACACCAGTCTGGCAACGGAATTACTACGAACAGATCATCCGTAACGAAATAGCCCTGCAAGCAATTCGCCAGTACATTGTTACTAACCCCCAGAAATGGGAATCAGACGAGTTGTATGCTGAACCCTGGTTTTAGGGGCAGATCATTGCCGTGTGCCTGCGGGATGGAGCGTGTTTGCCTTGGTGCCCCCCGTATTAGGCATATCATACGCTAGGGGCACGGCATTGCCGTGCCCCTACATAAAACAATACGGTGACTAATGTGAGGTCAAACCGTAAACAATGAAGAAACAATTATTAAGTGCCCTACTCACAGCTGTAGTACCCGTAATGGCGATCGCTCCTTCCATCTATGCACAGCAACAGGTAGCGATCGCATCCTAAATTGTAGATTACCTCTGCTTGGACATAATGCCTAAAACAAAATCTAACGCATCCCAACCCTTTAACCTAATTGCCTCATAAACTTAATGGGCCTAGTCAACGGTGACCAGACCCATCAGAAGAAGAAACTTTGATTGTTCAACTAGTTATGTTTCCCGAAATCAATAGTCTACAACTAGGGGTTTACAAGTTTCGCAGCTTGAGATTTTACACCTCTCGCATAGACGTATCATTCTAGATATTAGTTTGACGCACGCTCCGTAATTTCAGAGCCTTTTGCCACTTTCTACTTACTATGCTTGAGTTCGGGCTGCGATTGAGCTTCAGACCGGGGACATCACGTCTTGGCTCGTTGTTTATCCGTTTTCTCTAACGGTTTGATGTCCACTATTAAATTAACACAATGTTTTTTGGCAGGAGCAACTTAATTTACTAAATTTTACAATCAGCATTAAAGCCTTAAAAACGTTTAGAGCCTAGTCAAGATCGACTAGGCTCGTTAGAACGAAATACGTAGGTTAGTTAACAAGTAAATCACAACTAAGGTGGACAATTATTGCAGCTTCACCTTCAAATTCCCAGCATAGTAGCCTTATTTTTAGACCCTGGTTTGGCTTTGCCCTCAGAGGGTGTATTGCCACTTCCAGCTATGCTTGGTTGGTTACTGCTGCCTTTGGGTCACAGACCGGGGACACCGCGTCCATGTCACCCATTTCTTTTTTTCATCATCCTCCTGTTTTCTATAACTTCCTGGTGTCCACTTTTAAATTAGCATTGCCTCCAGCGGATGAGAAGCACATTTAATGAAACTTGAAAAGGCTTTACAAAAGTCAACAAATGCTTTATGAGCTGAAACAATTCCCCATGTGGCAGCCTCTAGCGTGTAATAGCTGCAACAAGCCATAAAGAAATGTAAAAATAGATCGCAACCTCACCGACGAGCTACAAGCTTTTAATCCCCAACCCCGACTATACTCCCATGCCTTCTTCCCTCCAGTACCTCAGCGGTAGCGAAATTCGGCAAAAGTTCCTCGACTTCTACGCCACGCGGGGACATCAAATCCTACCCAGCGCCTCATTGGTGCCGGAAGATCCGACTGTGCTACTGACGATCGCTGGGATGTTGCCATTTAAACCGATATTTCTCGGACAGCGATCGCCTGAATTCCCCCGCGCCACCACATCCCAAAAGTGCATCCGCACCAACGACATTGAAAACGTGGGACGCACCGCACGGCATCACACCTTCTTTGAGATGCTGGGTAACTTCAGCTTTGGCGATTATTTTAAAGAACAAGCGATCGCCTGGGGTTGGGAACTCTCAACAGAAGTCTTTGGCTTATCCCCAGAAAACTTGGTTGTCAGCGTCTTTAAGGAAGATGACGAAGCCTTTGCCATCTGGCGCGATAAAATTGGCGTTCCTGCCACTCGCATCAAGCGCTTGGGAGAGGATGACAACTTTTGGGTGTCTGGCCCCACTGGCCCTTGTGGCCCTTGCTCAGAAATATATTATGACTTTCACCCGGAACGCGGCGACGATAATATCGATTTAGAAGATGACACCCGGTTCATTGAGTTCTATAACTTGGTGTTCATGCAGTATAACCGGGACGCTGAAGGCAAGCTGACACCGCTGCAAAATAAGAATATTGACACGGGGATGGGTTTGGAACGCATGGCGCAAATCCTCCAACAAGTGCCGAATAACTACGAAACCGATTTAATTTTCCCGATTATCAAAACGGCGGCTGAAATTGCTGGTATTGACTACGCCCAGAGTGACGACAAAACTCAAGTCTCCCTCAAGGTAATTGGCGATCACATCCGGGCGGTAGTCCATATGATTGCTGATGAAATCCGGGCGTCTAATATTGGTCGCGGTTATATTGTGCGGCGATTAATTCGTCGGGTGGTACGTCACGGAAGGTTAATTGGGATTACTGGTGAATTTACGCCTCAAGTAGCGGAAACTGCGATCGCCCTTTCCGAATCTGCTTATCCCAATGTGCGACAACGAGAAGCAGCCATTAAAGCGGAACTGCAACGAGAAGAAGCCCGTTTCCTGAAGACATTGGAACGTGGCGAGAAAATGTTGGATGAAATTTTACAGCAGGTGAAGCAGCAAGGGAAGAGCCAGATTAGCGGTGAGAGTGCGTTTACCCTCTATGACACCTACGGCTTCCCATTAGAACTAACGCAAGAAATTGCCGAAGAACACAACCTCACTGTCGATGAGGCAGAATTTAAGGCGGAAATGCAGAAGCAGATAGTACGTGCTAAGGATGCACACGAAACAATAGATCTAACGGTGCAAGGTTCCTTAGATAAGTTAGCTGAACATATCCATGCAACCGAGTTCTTAGGCTATAACCAACCTGCGGCTAACGCTACAGTCGAAGTGCTACTAGTGAGTGGTAAATCGGTAGAGGAAGCAGACGCTGGAACAGACGTGCAAATTGTCCTCGACAAGACGCCATTCTATGCCGAGTCTGGGGGACAAATCGGCGATCGCGGTTACATCTCTGGTGATGCCGTTTTAGTGCGGGTTGAAGATGTTAAAAAAGAATCCGATTTCTTTGTCCACTTCGGACGCATCGAACGCGGTACTTTACGAGTCGGCGATCCCGTTAGCGCCCAAATCGATCGCAGTTGTCGCCGTCGCGTCCAAGCTAATCACACAGCAACTCACTTGCTGCAAGCGGCGTTGAAGAAAATAGTTGATGACTCGATTTCTCAAGCGGGTTCTCTCGTCGCCTTCGATAGATTGCGCTTTGACTTTAATTGTCCCCGCGCTTTAACCTCGGAAGAGGTACAACAAGTTGAAGAACAAGTTAACACCTGGATAGCCGAAGCCCATGCTGGCAAAATTGAAGTGCTGCCATTAGCAGAAGCTAAGGCTAAAGGTGCGATCGCTATGTTTGGTGAAAAGTATGGCGATGAAGTGCGGGTGCTAGATTTCCCCGGTGTTTCCATGGAATTGTGCGGTGGAACTCATGTCACCAACACTGCGGAAATTGGAGTATTTAAAATTATCTCCGAGTCCGGTGTCGCTTCTGGAGTGCGGCGGATAGAAGCAGTTGCCGGACCCTCTGTACTGGATTATCTCAATGTGCGGGATAAAGTGGTCAGGGAATTGAGCGATCGCTTTAAAGCCAAACCTGAAGAACTACCCGAACGCATTACCAACCTGCAAAACGAACTAAAGACAACTCACAAAGAACTCGAAACCATCAAAGCACAACTCGCGATCGCCCAATCCGATCAATTACTCGTACAAGCTGAAGCAGTCGGCGATTTCAAAATCATCGTCGCCCAAATGCAAGGCATCGATCCAGAATCTTTAAAGACAGCCGCAGAAAGGTTAGTGCAAAAACTGGGTAATGGCGCTGTGGTGCTGGGTTCTATTCCTGAACCAGAAAAAGTTAGTTTAATAGCAGCTTTTAGCCCAGATGTCAACAAAAAAGGGTTACAAGCTGGGAAATTTATTGGTGCGATCGCTAAAATCTGTGGCGGTGGCGGTGGTGGACGACCCAACCTAGCTCAAGCGGGTGGACGCGATCCTAGTAAGCTGAAAGAAGCCCTGGAAACTGCTCGTACTCAACTGCACTCCGCCTTAAGCTAATTTCTTCTAACAACTCAAAACTTTCTACGGGCGGGTTTACCTGAATTTAAGTTGTAGGGGCGGGTTTAGCTAATTATTTCTAGTTATAAACGAATAAATTATTTCCAAAACCCGCCCCTACTCAATTGTCAATAAACCCGTCCCTACAACTCAAAACTCAAAACTCAAAACTATTCCTTACTATGGCTCGAATTAATCCTTACACAATCCAGATGCAAGTTACGCGTATGTTCCAGGACGGACAGTCCTTCTTCGCCACAATGAAGGTGCAAGATTGGCTGCGGGAACGCAACGAAGATCCAGCCGCTTACGAGATTATCTTCCATCAGAAACCAGCGCCGCCTGGGTCACAAGAGGTGATAGCGATAGAAATTGAGCTGCGCCGTCGTGATAGACAGCCTGTAGATTCATGGCTGCAACAAGAAGTAAATCGCCACGCCTAAGTTCAAAATAGACTTTAATTGAGCGCCAGGATCAGGTAGCCTTCATGATAGTGCATTGTGAAGCTTTACAAAAACTAGATTATGTCTGAGGCGCTCGAAAAATTTCTCGTACTAGGTATACCTGTTTACCTGTCGGATGACTATATTAGCTGGCTGGTATCGCGCCTACATCAGAGAATAGGAACTCATGTGGTGACGCTTAATTCTGAGATGGTGATAGAGACAGAAAGAAACCAGCTTCTGGCAAGTATCATCCACAAAGCAGACCTGGTGATTCCAGATGGATCTGGTATTGTATTCTACTTATGGCTTCATAATAAACGCCAAAAGCGCTGTCCGGGGATTGAACTAGCAGAGTCACTTTTGCGGGAAGCGGGGAAATTTGAAGAGCCATGCCCGGTTTTTTTCTATGGGGGTTCTCCAGGGGTGGCGAAGAAGGTAGCAGATATTTGGCAGTCCCAAGTGCCAGGTTTAGCGATCGCCGGGACGCAGCATGGCTTTATCTCAAAAGATGAAGAAAAAGAATTGCTACAAACTCTCAAAGATCTCCAACCTCGCCTAATTTTAGTGGGCTTAGGCGTGCCTCGTCAGGAGTATTGGATTGACGAACACCGCCACCTCTGCCCCGATGCCACTTGGATTGGTATTGGCGGCAGCATGGATATCTGGGCAGGTATTAAATCGAGGGCACCAGCTTGGTTGCGGAACAATAACCTGGAATGGCTTTATCGACTGTATAAAGAACCTTGGCGCTGGCGGCGGATGCTAGCTTTACCACAGTTTGCCTTACGCGCCGTGATACATCGCTTGGCTGGAATTTGAAGCTTTGATATTAAATGTGATTGATTAAACATAATGTAGAGACGTTGACATTTCGCGTCTCTACGACTAATACCAAATCCGGGTTTGATCCCCCTTTTTGAAAAAAACGCACAATTTAGACGTTCCGCCGGAAGGTCAAGACAAATCGCTTGTCGTGACAGTTGATCGCCCTGCTTGTTGCTCTTTAATTCGCTCTAGACTGCCAGTGGGAATAGAGGCAATGAGTTGGCGCGTGTAATCTTGTTTAGGTTCGCGATAGATGCCCTCAGCAGGACCAATTTCTTCGATTTGGCCTTGGTTCATTACCATGATGCGATCGCTCATAAATTTCACCACGCTCAGGTCGTGGGAAATGAAAATATAGGTCAGGCCAAATTCATCCTGTAACTCTTTCAAAAGATTCAACACCTGCGCTTGCACGGAAACATCCAACGCGGAAACCGATTCATCGCAAATGATGAACTTGGGATTGAGTGCCAGCGATCGCGCAATGCACACCCGTTGCCGCTGTCCCCCAGAAAATTCGTGGGGATAGCGGTTCATCCAGTCGGGATTTAAGCCCACCCGCTCTAACAAGTAGGCGACGCGATCGCGCCTAGCCTTGGGATTTTTGCTGACATCGTGAATCAACAGTGGCTCCATCACCGCCTGACCAATCTTCATGCGAGGGTCAAGGGAACTAAACGGGTTCTGGAAAACAATTTGCATCTCCCGCCGTAATTGCCGCAAGCGTTTGCCGCTGAGACTTGCCACATCTTGACCTTCAAATAGCACACTTCCGCTCATCGGTTCAATTAAGCGCAGCAATGTGCGACCCAGTGTAGTTTTGCCGCAGCCAGATTCTCCTACCAGTCCCAGCGTTTCACCTTTATAAACATCGAAAGAAATATCATTTACAGCCCATACATAGCGTTTAGTTTGACCAAACATCCCCCGTGCGGGGAAGCCCACCCGGAGATTGCGGACTTCTAGAAGAGAGTTTTGAGTGTTAAGTTTTGAGTTTGGAGTTGAAGAGGAGTTTAAGCGATCGCTTTGGGAGGCGGCTGGTTGTTGAAGAGAGTTTTGAGTTTTGAGTTTTGAGTTTTGAGTTGAAGAGGAATTTAAGCTACCGCTTTGGGAGGCGGCTGGTTTTTCTCGAATCTCTAGCACTTCGCCAGCTGGCGTGGTTACCACTTCCATGAAGTCAGAGACAGTAGGGAGGTATGACAGACTCAAATCGGGGCGAGGGCGACAAGCTAACAAACCCTTGGTATAGGGATGCTGAGGATTGGAGAAGATTTGCCACACCGAACCGTATTCGACAATTTTTCCCTGGTACATCACTGCTACTACGTCGGCGATTTCCGCAATCACGCCCAGATCGTGGGTGATAAACAGCATCGACATCCCCCGGCGATCGCGCAATTCTCGCAGTAGGTCTAAAATTTTAGCCTGCACCGTAACATCAAGAGCCGTACTCGGTTCGTCGGCAATTAACACAGCGGGGTCACAAGATATTGCCATAGCAATCATCACCCGCTGTAGCTGACCCCCAGAAAGTTCATGGGGATATCGATCCAGCATTGCCAATTTCTGGCTGTTTATATGCTTGTTGATTTCCCGCTCACTGAGATTAAGCGCCCCCTGATCAAATGGTGATGCGTCGAATCGTTCTTGTCTGGGAGGTTCTATATTTCCAGCTTCTATATAGCGATCGCCTAGCGTGTTCCGCAGGAACGTATCGCGCAATTCAGCATCGTTAGGGAGAAGCTTAACTTCCTGAAGACCAGCAATTGCCTGACGCCGTGCCTCTGGCGGTGAAACATCTTTGTGCAGGCGAATTGCCTCCGTTAGCTGAAACCCAATTGTGTAAACCGGGTTAAGCGAACTCATTGGTTCTTGGAAGATCATCGCAATCTGACTGCCCCGGTACTGCTGCATTTTCTCTTGACGCAGTTTCAGTAAATTCAAGGGTTGCAGCGTACTACCATCCGCATCGATGCCACTAAACCAAATTTCGCCCCCGGTAATTTTGCCAGGGCTAGGTATCAGGTTCATCACAGCCAAAGAGGTCACAGATTTGCCCGATCCGGACTCGCCCACAATTCCCAAGGTTTGCCCTCGCTTCAATTCAAAAGAAATGCCGTCAACGGCTTTGATTAGCCCGCGATCGGTTTGGAATTGAACCTGCAAGTTACGAACGTTTAGAACTGTGTCACTCATGGCGCTAATGTTGCGAAGCTAAATGGATTGTAGCAACCCCTGTCATCTGAATGGGGTTTAGAACCTATCCGAAAAGTGGTTTGAAGATATTTTTAACCACAGATAAACACAGATGAACACAGATACCAGTAGGTATTGGGTCACTGAAACGGATTTTAAGATATAGGCATTTAATCAAAATGTTTTTCCACTACTCAGCTAGAGGCTGAAAAATGAGCCGATAGCGATACATTGCTACCCGAAACCAGCAACAAGCCAAATTTAGCGGCTCAAATGAGAATTAGCGGGGCATTGAATTTCCAACGAGCCACTGTTGGGAGGTTTGGGCATTGTCGGTGGCAAGGTAGAGGGTTGATTGGTTGCACAAATCCCGGCAACTGTGGTGGTTTTACCGCTAATTGTGCTTTCAAATATAGCGCCAGTGTAGCTAGGAAGCTCAGATGCCTTGGCTTGAGCGGTTATCATCACCCTATCGCCATTCTCACCCTGACGTACCATCTGATAGCGATAATACTCAGTCTCAGAGTTAGTAATAATGCCAAGCTCCTCCATATCCGCCGCAAACTTTCCTTTTTTGAGGTAATAACTTTGCTGCGCTTTGGTCAATATACTAATGTACTGCTCTGCTATGTTTTGCCCTGTCTTGCCTTTTTCATTCTCAACCTCAGTTACTTGAACGTTCTGAGGCACTATTGTGACTTGAGAAATCTTCTCAAACAGCGTCGCTCTGGCGGAAAAAGCAGTAGGTCTAGGTTTTCCAGGACTAATCCCCTCTAATTCCAGGCGCAGCTTCCCTTCAGGGGTAAACTCAAAAATGGTCGCGGCTGTTTGATTATCACTAACTATCATGTCTAGTTGCATGGGTTTAGCTGGCAGATTCACTTGGTATCCCATCTTGATGGCAATAGTAGACCCATCACGAGGCGGTAAGACAATAAATAATTTGTCTTCTGGTGTGAAAATCAACGTTACTAACTTACCCGACGATGGATCTTTTGCTTGCCACTGTCCTAGCAACTGTGCGGCGGAAGCATTGATTTGTGGTACTGGTTGAGCTTGAGAATCTGCTGTTGCGCTTGATGGTTGGGTACTGATTTGCATTCCCAATGTACCCAGCAGCCCTAAAAGTAGGCTGGAGGCGATTACTTTGCTGCTTACAGGAAGTTTTATCAGCCGATGAAGCCGCTTTAAGACATAGCTGCTGGTATGACTCATGAAGTTAAAGCTGGAAAACTCCCTGGATCTTAACAAAATAACTCTTGCAGGCAGTCGATCAAATATTCTAAATTATCTGCGTTTATACATACGAAGTCCGCAAAGGCGGACTTCATTTAAGCTGCGTAGGCAGACAAAAGTTTTTGTATAGCAATCGTCAACACAGTTAGGACATATATGAATTTAGTCTTGACGTTCCATCGGAACGTCAAGACCAAAGTTTGTTTGCCCTAAGCGATGTGTCCACTGCTATAGCTTCAGGATTTAGCCTGTAAGAAACTGTCATTTTACTGAAGAACCAGTTTAATTCCCCATACCTACTTAATAGGTTTTCCCGTTGATGTAGTAGTCTCTCGTTCCTTTGGCATTGATAGCTTCTCCCAGTCGATTCAAGGCATGTACATAAGCGGCTGTTCGCATCGAAATCGAGAGTTCCTGAGCAATTTTCCAAATTTTGTTAGTTTCTTCTACTATTTTTTGTCGCAAGCGTTGATTTACGTCTTCTAGTGTCCAATACAGCCCACTGCGATTTTGCACCCATTCAAAATAGCTAACTGTGACGCCTCCCGCATTGACTAATATATCAGGAAAAACCGAGATTCCTTTTTCTTCCAGAATTTTATCGGCAGCGGATGTAATTGGTCCGTTAGCAACTTCAAAGATAAGTTTGGCTTTGATGTCATTGACATTCGCTTCAGTAATTTGATTTTCTAAAGCTGCTGGAACCAGTACGTCCACATCTAAGGCTAACAGTTCTTCATTGCTAATTGACTCATGTTCAACACTATTACAAACAGTGTCTTGGCAGTAGACCGCTTTCATGCCTCTACTCGACAATTTGTATTGTCGTATACTCGGAATATCTAACCCTTGTTTGGCATAGATAGCACCTTGAGAATCACTGACGGCAACAACTTTATAACCAGCCTGAGATAGTAATTCTGCCACCACTGCACCAGCATTACCAAATCCTTGTACAGCTACCGTTGTCTCTTGAGGGAGTCTATCCAATTTGGACATGATAGTTTCAATCGCAAAAAATGCTCCCGTTGCGGTTGCAGTATCCCGCCCTAAGCTACCCCCCATTGACAAGGGTTTTCCGGTAACAACTGCTGGGGTGATTTTTCGCTGGATAATACTGTATTGATCCATCATCCAACCCATAATCATGGGGTTGGTGTAAACGTCAGGTGCAGGAATATCAATGTCAGGCCCTATAAAGTCCGCGATCGCATCTACATAACCGCGACTCAAGCGTTCTAACTCCATCCGAGACAATGCTTTCGGATTCAGCGTAATTCCTCCTTTGGCTCCTCCAAAAGGTAGATTTACAACTGCACATTTAAAGGTCATCCAAAATGCTAAAGATTGCACTTCATCCATTGAAACATTGGGATGATAGCGTATCCCTCCTTTTGTCGGGCCTCTCGTATCGTTGTAGCGGACGCGATAGCCCTGGAATATTTTCAAAGATCCATCGTCCATACGGACTGGAATTGAAACACTCAAACTAGCTTGGGGAAATTTTAAGTGTTCAATAGCATCCTCTGAGATAGCAACATACTTCAGGGCTTTTTCTAGCCTTTTATTGGCATCAGCTAATAATAAGTCGGACATCGCATATTTTCTCCTGTTGTTTCTTAGTGCTGGGATGGAAATGTCCATTCCCCTTTTAAATTCAAGATTTTGGCGCACAGAAAACTATGGCAAAAGCTGATAGTTTAAATATCAAGCGCCTACACCTAAATTATTCTCAATGTAAACTCTGCGCCTGCGTAGCACGCATCGCTTAGTGGACTCTTTTAGCACCTATCGCCTCTAAATTTCTTATCTTGGAAGCTGTTTAACTACCAGACCACAGCACCAATTTTTTTCCTCTACTTCAATCTAACAAAATAAATCCGTATCATTAGTAACAATTTAACAAAAATTATGATACTGAAATCGGTTGTGTTAACCTTCCTAAGTAGCTTTATCCCTCTCTATTGGGGAACAATTTGCTTTTCTCTAACGACAAGTAAGCTAAATTAAGACCGCAATTTTAGATAATGCTACTTCCAGCATCAATCCCAAAGCGATTAACTTTCTTGCCCGCAACGCTTGTACTTTTTCCTCTGAGCGTCGTTTCGGTTAATGCTCAGTCGAAATTGACCAACCAATCGAAAGTGTTTATCAACGGTATGGGACCAGTCCGAGTTGGTATGACTGTCGCGGAAGCGTCACGCGCTGCTGGAACCCGGCTAGTTGCACTTGGCGATCGCGGCGATGGCAGTTGCTTCTACGTCAAGCCGCAAGGTCAACCTAACGATTTCGGGTTCATGGTTATTAATGGTCGTATTTCTAGGGTGGATATTATTAAGGGCGGCGTCACTACCCTCAAGGGTGCAAAGATCGGCGATACAGAAGCCCGGATTAAATCGCTCTACCCAGGGCAGATTAAAGTGACTCCTCATAAGTACACCAATGGGCACTACTTAACATTCGTACCGAAAGACAGATCCGACCGCAACTATCGCGTAGTTTTCGAGACTGACGGCGATCGCGAAGCGTGTTGCGGAGCAACGTATCGCGTGACTCAGTTTAGATCTGGTAAGCTACCTGAAGTCGAATGGGTAGAAGGCTGTTCATAAGCCCCTACTCCTAGCCTACAGCGTTGGAAGTGCCATTCTATTGCGGTATCACATAGTAGCAGAGGTAACCTTTAAACTAAAGTTGTAGGTTCAAAGGATAGTACCCAGTTGCCTTGGATACAATCCCATTCTCAATAAGTAGGTCATACTTATTATTCGTAGGATAGGTAGAGTGCAAGTGTTACCCATCCACTCATTCCTATTAATGGGTTTTCTTACCTCAACCCAGCTTACATGGGGCTTTAGTTTAATTAAGTTGACTTGATTGAGAGCAAACCTTAAAGAGCATGGGATAACCACTTGGGGATTAAAAAACCAGTTTCTATTGCTGGCAGAATGGGCAGATGATTGGACTTTTAGCCGCACTCTCTGCTTCTGCGGCGGCAGGCATGAGAATAGCCTTGCCTCTGCTTGTCATTGGTCTGTTGCAGAGTAACAACCTCTGGTACAGCGTGCCAATTCTGTCACAGATTCAACCACAGGTGGTTCTAGGCGTCCTCACCAGCTGGTCGTTGTTTGAGATATTTGCCTCTAAAAAGCTGGTAGGCCAGCGCGTGCTGCAAATTGTCCAGTTAATCTTTAGTCCGATTGTGGGGGCGATTATGGGCATTGCAGTTGTCCGAATAGCTGGGGCACCAAGTCAGCTAATCTGGATAATCGGCGTCGTCGGCGGCTTATTAGCTTTAGTCCTTCAGCTTGTAAAGGTGGGCTGGTTCTACCGCCTGCGGGGTCTACCTATATGGATTGTCTTGCTCGAAGATGCCCTATGTATCTTCCTAGTTATCTTTTCTTTTAAAGCTCCTAAGTCGGGAGGATTAATCGCCTTAATTCTATTGTGGCTAGCAATTCGCAGCTCTAGTCATTGGTACCAGTGGTATAGGGGAAAAGAGCGTTCTAGAGGTAGGCCTCAGCAACCCGACTGAATAAAGTTTTGAGTTTTGAGTTTTGAGTTATGAATTAATGACTTTAACTCAAAACTTAACATTCATAACTCAAAACTATTAAAGCAGTCCGACTGAATAAAGTTTTAAGTTTTGAGTTTCGAGTTATGAATTAATGACTTTAACTCAAAACTTAACATTCATAACTCAAAACTACTAAAGCAGCCCGACGAAGTGCAGAGGCCCGCGACCACTAATTAACTCCAATAGTAAGGCTAGAAACCCAATCATCGCTAAACGTCCATTCCATACTTCAGCCGTTGTGGTCAGACCCCATTCCCAACGCTCTTGCGGGTACATTTTGACTTGTTTCTTAAGCTGTGTCACTTGAGATAGCTTGAGGCTGGGGGCTTTGAGAGCGTCAACTACCAAATCAGCTAGACCATCAATAAACACGGGATGGGTATCGAGTGCTGGTACGCGGCGGAAGTTGTGAATGCCAGACTCTTCCGCCAGTTCCCGGTACTCAATGTCAATTTCTTGTAGGGTTTCGATGTGTTCCGAGACAAAGCTAATCGGCACTACCAGTAAATCTTCGACTCCTTGGGCACCAAGTTCTGGAATGGCGTCTTCGGTGTATGGCTTGAGCCATTCAACTGGTCCGACGCGACTTTGATAGGCGAGGGTGTGGGTATTCGGTCGATTGAGGGTCTGCATAATTAGATGAGTGCAGTCCTCGATTTCTTTCTGGTAGGGGTCACCGGCTTCTTCTACATAGCTGACGGGGACACCGTGGGCACTAAAGAAGATGTGAACCTGGTCGGGATTGGCAAACTGGTCAAGTTCCTGGGCAATCAGCTGCGCCATGGCTTGGAGATATCCGGGCTGCTGATACCAGGAAGGAATAACAGTGTATTCAATTTGGTTCAGGGCTGGGTCTTCTCGCCACAGTCTTTCTAAAAGCCGGAAGCTGGAACCACTTGTGCTGATAGAGAATTGGGGATAGAGGGGCAGAATGACTAGGCGTTCAATTTGGTCACGCTTGATTCTAGCGATCGCTTCCTCTGTGAATGGATGCCAGTAACGCATCCCTATATATATCTGAGAATCTTGCCCTTTTTGCTGCAATTGTGACTGGAGAGCTTTAGCCTGTGCTTCTGTAATCTGCCGCAGGGGAGAGCCACCACCAATTTGCTGGTAATTTGCTTGCGATGTTTTAACTCGCCTTGAGGAAATTACCCAAGCCAGAGGTTTCTGCAATGCCGGAAAGGGAATGCGGATAATTTCGGGGTCGGAAAATAGGTTAAACAGAAAGGGACGAACATCATCTAGTTCATCCGGCCCACCTAGATTTAGTAATAAAACCCCTACACGGCCCATAGTGGTGACAGGTTCCCAATATTTTTAGATTTGTTACCGATTTTAACAATTATATTGTTTTAGTGGCTGTAGTTTGCAACAAGGAATACAGATATTTAAAGATAGGTGGAGCAGTGGCAACTATTTTAAGGACTTGGAGTTATCGCTATCAATGGCTTTATGATGCGATTTCCTCGATTGCGTCTCTGAGTGTAGGCGGAGAAGCACTATTCCGCCACCTGGCTTTACAAGGTTTGACAATTAATTCAGAAACCAAAGTTTTAGATTTATGTTGCGGCAGCGGTCAGGCGACGCAAGTTTTGGTGGAGTATTCCCAGGATGTAACAGGACTTGATGCCTCACCCTTATCGTTGAAACGGGCACGGCAGAATGTTCCTCAAGCTCAGTATGTGGAAGCCTTTGCTGAGGAAATGCCGTTTCCAGATCATCAGTTTGATTTAGTGCATACAAGCGTAGCGATGCACGAAATGAAGCCTGAGCAATTGCGAAAAATTCTTAAAGAAGTTTACCGGGTGCTGAAACCAGGAGGAGTTTTCGCCCTGGTGGATTTTCACGCGCCCACTAACTGGCTATTCTGGCCTGGGTTGTCTTTATTTTTTGTGTTGTTTGAAACGGAAACAGCTTGGCAGTTGATAAAAACAGATCTACCTGGGCTGTTGGAGGAGATTGGGTTTAAAGTGAGCGCGGCGCGGTTAAAAGGTACTCACTCTGCTGATAGCACTTTATATGCGGGTGGTAGCATTCAGGTGATTCAAGTGCAAAAGTGAACCGCTTGCAGGCTACGCCCAGGTGAAGCGCGATACGTTACTCTTCAACACAGCAATCCTTCAGAAAGTAGAGACGCCCTGCCAGGGCGTCTCTACTGTGCGTTTATGGGGTGAGGTCAATTGTCACTCTTCCATTATGGCAACAGCTATATCTTCCAGATCTGCATCAGTCTGATGCGAATCGCCTGCGTTTAGGCGTGCAGTTGCTCCTACTTTTTCCTTTGTTGCCTCTTGAGTTCAGCAACTTGTGCCTCTAGTGCGTTTACGCGCTCTTTGAGTTCAATTACCAAGGTGGCTAGTCGGTCAAACATCGGGTCTGCTGATACCCTCTGCCTATTTAATCTGGACGGAATTAAGGGTGCTGATCTATTTAATTCAGGTCTGGAGGATTGTGTGCGGTTCGTCAGTCGATCTAGTTGGGACTCGATGCGATCAAGGCGCGATCGCAGTTGAAAGTTGTCGGCTTCCACTGTAGAGATACGCGATTCCAAGTTGGATAACCCTTGAGCCTGTGTACGACCGGGCAGTATAGCGAGTCCCCAAATTAAGATGAGGAGGCAAAACAGGCCAATTTTCTTGACCATACAGTACAAAAATCAAGTTGTATATTCCGCGTTGATCTTCACGTAGTCATAACTTAGGTCGCATCCCCAAGCCTTCCCAGAAGCTGAACCATTGCCAATACTAACTAAAATTAAAACAGTATCCTCTTTTAAATAGGCAGCAGTCGCCGCCTGTTTTAGATAAGCACTAGCCGCAGCCCGATCGAACGCCAAAGGTTGACCATTTTCCATTAGTAAGAAATCCCCCAACTGAATGCGGAGATTTTCTTGTTCAAACGGAACACCCGCACGTCCCGCTGCTGCTGCAATCCGGCCCCAGTTGGGATCGCGACCAAAAATTGCTGACTTAACTAAGGATGAACCGACAATAGTTTTAGCAACTTGATGCGCGGCTTTTTCATCGGGTGCGCCAGTCACTTGCACTTCAATCAGGCAGGTGGCACCTTCGCCGTCACGGGCGATCGCTTTTGCTAAATGCTGACAAACAGCTGTTAACATTCCCTCCAACTTTTCTGCTTCTGGCCCCATTTCCGTAATCGCTGGAGTCCGAGACTGACCATTAGCCAAGGCAATCAGGGTATCGTTAGTACTCGTATCCCCATCGACAGTAATTTGGTTGAAGCTTCGCTCCGCTGCCCGACTCAGCATTTGCTGCCACAGCGAGGTAGAGACAGCGGCATCACAAGTGACAAACGCTAGCAGCGTTGCCATGTTGGGATGAATCATACCAGAGCCTTTAGCAATACCGCCGATACGCACGGGGCGATCGTCAATAGTTGTCTCTAGGGCGATGGATTTAGTTACTAAATCAGTAGTAGTAATTGCTTGGGCAGCTGAGTCACCCCCCGTTTCTGACACCGCCGCCACAAGTTGGGGAATGCCAGCCCGCAGTGCATCCATGCGAATCCGTTGACCAATAACACCAGTGGATGCCAACAGCACTGATTCTGCTGAAATATTCAGTGTTTGAGCCAGCAACATTGCACTTTCCAGGGCATCCAGCCAGCCTTGGCTACCCGTTGCCGCATTTGCTTGCCCAGCATTGCAGAGGATTGCACGGGCACTGTGCTTAGATTGCAGGCGCTCTCGGCAATAGTCTACACAGGCAGCGCGTACATAGCTAGTGGTAAAGACACCTGCTGCGATCGCTTCCACATCTGACAAAATCAGCGCCAGATCCGGAAGCCCCGAAGGTTTCAGCCCAGCGGCAATACCAGCCGCTCGATACCCTCTAGGAGCCGTCACCCCGCCGGGAATTTCCTGCCAGTCTGACATTACTCCTCCTGAAAGCCTCAGTCAGCTTACGTAAATGACGCAAATTATATCAAGTTTCAGGGGATATGGAGCTTTTTGGATTTTGGATTTTAGATTTTGGATTTTGGATTGTCCAAGAAAATCCGCTTCTCTCGCCACCTTTATTTTTTATTCGCTTTTCTCCCCTGCTTCCCCACTATTTGTTTAACTTCTGGCTTAACATTTGGTTGGTCATTTTGGGGTCTGCGCGACCGCTGGTTTTTTTCATCACCTGCCCAACGAAGAACCCCAGAAGCTTAGTTTTACCATTGCGGTACTGTTCTAGTTCTTTGGGACTGGCGGCAATTACTTCGTCGATGATTTTTTCCAGTTCGCCAGTGTCTGAGATTTGCACAAGCCCCTTGCTTTCAACCAATTCTTTGGCAGAGCCACCACTAGACAATAACTCCGGCAGAATATCTTTAGCAATTTTGCCGCTGATAGTGCCTTCTTCAATCATAGAAATGAGTTCAGCCAGGGAAAGTGGTTTGAGGGCAATTTGGGTGATACTCAGTTTTTCCGTGTTCAGGTAAGCGGCAATGTCCCCCATCACCCAGTTAGCAGCTTGTTTAGGATTAGCTTTGGCAGCAACAGCGGCTTCAAAATATTCTGCTACCAGTCGGTCATCCGTTAAGACTCTGGCATCGTAGGGAGAAAGCCCCAGTTGACTTTCATAACTATGCCGTTTCGAGGCGGGTAGTTCCGGTAGTTCCATGTGCCACTGCTTTAGTTGCTCAGCTGGGACTTTCATGGGTACTAAATCCGGCTCAGGGAAGTAGCGATAATCGCTGGAACCTTCCTTACTACGCATACTGATGGTGCGTTGCTTACCTTCTTCCCACAGCCTAGTTTCCTGCATAATTCGTTCACCTGTTTGCAAGGCTTGAATTTGCCGGTCGATTTCATATTCAATCGCCCGTTGGATAGCACTGAAGGAGTTCATGTTTTTGATTTCTACTTTGGTGCCAAATTTCTCCTGCCCAACTGGGCGCACAGAGATATTGACATCACAGCGCAGGGAACCTTCTTGCATATTGCCGTCACTGACACCCAGATAGCGCACAATCCGGCGCAGTTCCTGAGCATATTCAGCTGCTTCTTGACCAGAACGGAGGTCGGGTTCGGAGACAATTTCTATCAGGGGAACGCCAGTACGGTTGTAGTCCACAAGAGAGTAGGTAGAACCAGAGAGTCTATCGCTACCCCCATGCACCAATTTTCCAGCATCTTCCTCCATATGCAGCCGCGTGATCCCTATCCGCTTGCGAATTGGGTTGCCAGCATCATCGACTAACTCAATCTCCAGCCATCCATGCTCAGCAATTGGCAGATCGTACTGGGAAATTTGATAGTTTTTGGGCAGATCCGGATAAAAATACTGCTTGCGGTCAAATTTGCTATCAGGAGCAATCTGACAGTTGAGCGCCAGACCAGCTTTGACAGCGTATTCCAGCACCTTTTGATTCAGTACCGGCAAGACTCCCGGCAATCCCATGCAAACTGGGCAGACATTCTGGTTGGGAGTTGCACCAAATTCCGTAGAGCAATTACAGAAAATCTTGCTATTGGTACTAAGTTGACAGTGGGTTTCTAGGCCAATAATTGCTTCGTACTGAGTTTTAACCGGTGCGGCAATGGTCATGGGCTTACAAAGGGCAGCGTTAGCAACAGTTCGGCTCTATTTTAACTTTGAATGAGCGAGGGAGGATATGAAAGAGAAACGGAGACGCGGCTCTGCGTTTCCTCTTCGTCAAAGCCTAACTAACCCGATTTGTACTAGTGCCTGCGTCGTAATTCCCAAGCCTAGCAAGGTGATAAACAAGGCACTCACGGCAGACAAACCTCTTACTAGTCGCACCTGCAAGGGAAATCGCTCGAACAGCCGCCTAGCCCCAACCAGTAGTAACCCAATTCCTGTCAGCGTCGCTGCTAATCCTAAACTGAATGCCAATACTAGCGTTAGTCCAAAGCCGATACGGTTCAGAGCAATGGTGCTTAACAGTAAAACTAATGCAGAGGGGCAGGGCACAATACCGCCAGAAATACCTAGAGCTAGCAGGCTACGCCAAGTAACAGGCTCTCCATCAGCACCTGGAGGTAAGTGAGAGTGGTCATGATGGCTATGTGCGTGTTCGCCGTGGTGATGATGCTCTTGAGAATGGTCGTGGGAATGACCCTGTAAATGTTTATGATGATGCTCTTGGGAATGACCGTGAGAATGGTCATCATCAGCCACCACTTGTCCCCATGAGGATTTTAGACGCAGCTTTAGGCTTTGCAATCGCTCGCTTAACAGGTTCAGACCGATTATTACCACTATTAGACCCGATACGAAGCTAAGCCAAGGGTACAGTTGCTCTGGCAGGATGTAGCGGGAAGCGAAGAGGGTCACTAACCCTAGAGCGAACACGCCAATGGTATGAGTAATTGTCGTGATCATTCCTAAGAAAATAGCGTGTTGGATCGTGGCACGCGATCCAACCAAGTAGGCACCGACGATTGTTTTTCCGTGTCCGGGCGACATAGCGTGCATCGCCCCCCAAACTACGGCACCGGCGATCGCAATCAGAAAGCTTCCCTCTGGCAACAATGCCTTACCCTGCATTAAGGAAAACTCACGATCTTCTGGGCTAAAGATCGAGTTTTGCACCTGTCCGCTGTGAAAGATAGTTGCCAAGCAGCGAGCGGTGGGAACTCCTGGTAGGAAAAGATCGTAGTGGATCTTTAGCCCTTGAACAGGCTGAGGCCAACTGTAGACCAACACTAAGGTGCTATGGGTGCCAGCGGTGACTTTTAGGTTTGGCGGGGGGGCTGAGGTTTCTGATGGTTTGACGGTTAGAGTCCCCTTGTGGTTGTTGCCATCGGTGAGGCGGATGCGATCGCCCAAAAAGCTCTGAAGCTCTGCTTGATGAGTGCGTACTTCAGTAGGCGTTAGTTGACCATCCCGGTTTTCGTCTGCTGATGCCACTAAGCCAGTGGGAATAGTTAGTGTGATTTGGGTTTCTGTCTCACCCACGACAATTTTTGCCACTGCTAGGTCAGCCCAATGAGCATGGCTGGGGGTACACCACAGAGAGAGCACAAGCGCTCCCAGGAACGAGATAATACTAAGCCTGAATTGCCGCCATTTCCTGTTCATGAGTTTAGTTCAAGCCTAAAAGTCCTACTCCCAAGCCCAACGCCTTTCTGGCGTTTTCATCGAATGTTGGATCGCTCTGTTGCACCAGCTTAAAGAAAGCTAAAGCCTGCTTTTGATTGCCTAATTTTTGTTCAATTATGCCCGCCCGGTAGAACATTGCCGGATCGCGTATGCCGGATCGCAGCCCCTCCTGCATCGCTTTTTGAGCTTCACCCCAGCGCCCCAAGCTGGAAAGCGCCCAAGCCAAAGTATCATACGTCTCCGCATCCTGGCGGATATGTACTTCTGCTTGCATCAATGAGAGAGCTTCAACCACGTCCTGGGAGCGCCCACGCTCTAACAATAAACGTGCTAACTCACGCTTGTGTCCAAAGGTGGTCATATCGTTACGCAGCCTATCTTCCGCACGCTCTCGCCATTTTTGCGCCTCTGAGGGGTCGCCTGACAAATCTTTCACTCGTGCCATACCCCGCATTACAACGTGATCGTACACAGTAGGGGCTTTTTGTAAGGTAAGAAAGAATTGCGAGTAAAGGTTTTCAGCAGCTTTGTAATCTCCCAGCCGAACCTTTAATTCTGCCAAATTCAATAGCGCTGGGGGATACTGTGGCAGGACGCGCAGAGCTTCTTTATATAGTCCCTCTGCTAGTTTCAGTTGCCCCCGTTTAAAGTAAAGTCTACCCAGCAGTGTCCGTGCCCAGACCGAGCTGCCCGTTTCTTCAGGTTCTTCGGCAGCTATAGCCTGCTGGAAATCTTGAATTGCTTCTCTATCGTTCCCCTGAGCTACTTTTACTAAAGCGCGTAAAGTTAGAGATCCCAAGGTAGGAATACGGTCTACTAGGGCATTGGCTGCCTGGTTAGCCTCATCCACCTTGCCCATAGCTAGGTTTGCTGTCGCCCCGATGGAGAGACTATCTTCATTTTTAGACGCTTGGTTGGTGAGGCTAATGGCTTGAGCAAAATCATGTCTAGCTGTAGCAACTCTAGCTAAAACTAAAATAGCAGCGTCATTTTGAAAGGGCATCTTGGCGAGTGACTCTTGAGCAGTTTGCTCTGCCAACAAATACCAGCTTGTCTCCCCAGTAGCACGCGCCATCTTTAGGTAGGCTCCGCCAAGTGCAGCTTGGTTGAGCCAATCTTCAGGATCTTGGCTAATGCGTTTCTGATAGAAAGTGATTTCTCTCTCTAAAGCTATGGTCACGCTACCCGGTGAGGGTCGCTCAAAGCGGTAGCTATAGATACCCTTGAGTCCTGGTTCTCCAAAACTTCCTGAAAAGAAGCGTAGACCGAGTGGGACGGCTATCAGCACAAGAGCTGCGGCTGGCAAGGCAACTAGAAGCGGTACCCAAAAACGTTTCCGGGATTTTTGCTGGCCTTGATGTTCATAATAATCAGTGCTTTTCATGCCACTTGCTCTTTTGAAAGTAGCGAGCAGCGCTCTTAACGCTGCTCACTGTGCTTATTGATCTAGTTGGGTAGAGCCAAGTAGGGTAAGTTTTGTACTGGTTGATCGTGTCCTTGTGCAGGGTTATCAGGCACACCCTCGTAGAAGACGTTATCACTCTTGACTGCCGCCAGAGGTGTCCCCTGTGTCACAACTGTGATTGTGGTATCGATAACATCATCTTTGATCAGGCGACCCGTGATCGGACTTCCTTTAGTGTTGAGGGCTTTGCCATATCCGCTGGGTTGTGTCGTGTCAATCCGCATTACATCCGGTAAAAAGGCCAATGCCTTGGCAGTCGCCTGAGCGTCAGTATTGCCAAAAGCTTTCAACGTCTTTATCGCTTCAGCCCGGACGGGAGCAGCTGCGGGACTCAAATCCGCACTAGGTGGGATCATGTTAAAGGCGTTGAGAAAATCGTTGGTAAAGATTAGACCTTCATTAATCGCCGGCCTAGCCAGTCGCTCAAACTGTTTGTAGGTGTTGTCTGGTTGCCGCAGCGAGATGGTTTCCCAAACGTCAAACGTTGTTGCATTAGTTGAGTTCTGCAATAAGGCTCGTGGCACCCGCACGACAATTGTGTTGACGTTGTAGTCTTTAGTAAAATCAATTGCCTTGTCGGGGGGGCGGAAACTTAAAATATCTGGTAAAGGTATGTTCAAGAAACCTTTTTTCTTCAAAAGACTTGCACGTACCTGGAAGTATCGCGTTACATCGAAGAAGAAGGGGTCTTCCCGCAGACCAGCAAATACACTTAAATTAGAGCCACCCACGCTCACCTGATTGATGGTGGGGGTAGTAGCCTTAGTCAACGGAGTTGTAACCAGAGGAGAACCACTAGTAGTTCTTGTAGTAGTTGTCTCAACACCATTACGAACTACGCTCATCCTGAAGCTTTGACGACCGGAACTATCTTTGTCAGCAAATCGGAAGCGCAGGATGACATCTTCAGCGCCAGTCGGGGTGGCATTTTTATCGGCAACCCGCGTGACATGGAAGTCATATGAGGCGTTGGTGCTGAAGTAGTATTGCTGACGAGGGAGCGATCGCGGGTTGGTGTTCATCACGAAGATCAGGTCATTTGCCGAGGCGTTAGGGTTCTGATCTTGTTCTCTGAACACGAACAAATCTGTCAAATTGAGATTGCGACCTTTATTATCGACTTCACCATCATCGTGGTCAGATGCTTTGAGGTAGCGAGGAGTGGCGGCTGCAACCACCGTCAAACTGAGTGCAACTACACCCAAACCAATTATTTTTTTTACATTCATCGTGGTTGATCCTGAGGGAAAGCGCCCTGTTAATAGTCTAACAATTTGTTGTTTTGTCTGCCATGTTGATCTCTCCTAAAAAAAACAGTTTAGGATTAATTACCTACAATATTTGGCAGAAAATTGAGTGCGTCATTAGGTAACGAGATTGCTTTTAATTGCATCTGCTCATTAAGCAGAAATATAGGAAAGCTCTACATTTCTTCCTTCACTAAAAGCCACAAGTTCCCCGTGCAACTGTTGTAGTTCCTGTCTGATTTACGGTGCCAGTGTTCGTAGGAAGTGTATTTTCAACCTGAAGCGTTCCACCATTGTTGACTAGAGCAAAATTGCCGCCCGTGTTATTGCGGAGTTGCAGGCACGTAGTAGAAGCATCGAATGTTTGGGCATCGAAATCACCAATTGCCGCACCGCTGACATTATTGCCTGTCAGGGCGTTCAATCGGACACTAGCAAAGATTTTGGCAGTGCCACCACCGGCACCAGAGAAAATGGAAATTCCTTGATTCTTACTTCCCCTTACGGTATTGGAATCTAGTACAAGCCGCAACTGGGAATCATTGTCAGCATCTGCCTGAATGCCAGTAGCACCACTGTTGAGAATCTGATTGTTAGATACAGTCGCCGTTGCTCTTGCATTATCAAGCAGATCAATATCAATCCCATCTCCATTGGCGTTATTAATTGTGTTGCCAGAGACGGTCAGCTGCGTCCTCGAATTTTTATCCCCCAGGAAATTCATCCCATCGCCTGTCAAGTTGCGGATTGTATTATTGGACACGTTGAGTGTTGATTGAGCATTATCGCTAGCCCGGAATTGAAGCCCCTGTGCCTGATTTTCAATGGTGTTGTCGCTGATGGCTAAGTTATTCAGCTTGGCATTCTGGCCTAAGTTAACGTCCACCCCAGTACCGGAATTAGCGATGTTATTGTTGGTAATCTGACCAGTGCCTTGGGCAGTCCCTACCAAGTTAAGTTTGATGCCGTTAACGTTGTCGGCGATCGCATTATTCCCAATTGATAGAGCCACCTGACCAGCATTATTGTCAATCGAGATAGCCTTCTCGGCATTATTTCTGATGCTGTTGTCGGTAATGTTGATATTCCCAGTCGCATTGGTCAGAGAAATGCCATTTCCCAGATTTGAGGCGTCAGTGGTAATTGAATTGCTGATGATGTTGTCTTGAATCGTCGTGTTGTTGATATTCATTCCCCGAATACCAGGGCCGCTAACACCATTGATGGCAAATCCATCCAGCGTGTTGCTATTACCTAAAGTAACCGTTCCTGTAACCAGGGGTCGCACACCACTACCAGAAAGCGGTAATAATATGTTGCCAGATTGTACTGTGTTAATCCGCTGCACGGGGCCACTGGATAGTAGTGACACTCCATTGGGAATGCTGAAAGCTGGAATCCCAGGGTTCGTGCCAGATTGCACATAGACAATTTGATTAGGTTTAGCCACATTTAAGGCATTCTGCAACGAGCCAAAGGGATTTTCGATGGTACCATTCCCCGCTCCTTGACCCAGGTTTACATGCAGAATCTGGAACGCCTGGTTTGTGGTGGGATTGAATAAAGTAACAGCAGTATTCTCAATTTCTGTCTGCTCGTCTACAACAATGGCAAATTGGCGCTCTACCGACTGACCCAAACGAGCCAAGGGGCTGTCTCTGGTAGCGCTACCCCTCCGAGGTCCACTTCCGGGAAAGTTGACCCCCAGGCTCAAAAACGCCCTGGTGTCGAATATGCCGTCATTTTGCACCTGTAGACTCAGATTTAATAGGTCATTTGGACGGGCTTCCAATCGCCCCTTAACGCCAAAAGAATCTTCGTTTCCAGCATCGTAGTAATACACCCCAGCATAGCCGCGTAGGGAACCTCTGCCCAACGATATCAGGCGAGTTCCAACTTCCGTGTCGAACCCAGACACTTGTTGCTCAAATTGGCGCACCCGACTCGTATTCATCAGCAAGAAGTTCTGCTGAAAGCCAGGAGAAGTAAAGGTTTGCTCGGAGGTTTGCTGACTTCTGTCACCTATGGGGATGTAGCCATTAATTCGGAAATCTAAGTTCTCTCCAAGGCTTTCAAAACCCACGCCTAGTTGGTTGAAGACATTCTTGCCAGTGTCACGGGTGTCATAGGCAAAATAACCGCCATAAGTTCTGTTACCAGACTGACTATATAACCGATGTCCTAGTATGACGTTCCCACCCAAATTAGCGTTGTTGTCTAAAAGCAATCGTCCTTCCAAGAAGGTGAGATTGTTTCCTGGACTTTGTTGCAGGGGAACAAATCCCTCGAAGCTAGTAAACGGTTCAAAACCAGGACCTTCGGTGGTGTAGCGAACCCCTACACGGGGGCCAAAAGTTGGGGGTGAGTTGCTCTCAGTGTCGCTAGTTTGAGCGGCAACTGGATTTGTTACTGTGGCGGCTAGCAGGCAACCCAACCAGATTAATTGTCTAAACTTTCTCATAAACACTCCTCACAAGACCAGCTAATATTTCTCAGTCTGTCTATATTGCTTGGAAATATAGATTCCTGGAGAGTTAGAGTCGATGCAGTCTCGCTGCCCTAACCCGTGTGTCACCTATCAGTTGCGTCCCTTGGTAACGACCCAGCGCTACTCGGAAGAAATAGAAATAAGGAAACAACGGTTTATTTAGACGTAGGCAAAAACTGCTTGTCTAATAGAGTTGAACCCAAATATTTGCTAGTAATCTATCGGTAGAGTTGTGGTGCCCAAGGCTCACCTATGCGTAGATTTTCTACATAAGTTATGCCTAATAAATTTTCAGCCAACTTAAAGGATTCACAAGCAAAGTTTAGCAAGGTGTTGCCCTATACAATATTTCATCTGTATTTAGTGACGCGCATCTACCCTAATGAGGGTTTACAAAATGGTCTCATTAAGCTAACTATATCTGAAATAATTATTTTATTCGCGTAACAGCAGAAAAACTAAGTTATAACTTATAAGTTTATATACTTATGGTAAGTGGTCTTTTTATCAAAGATATGACCTGCGAACTTTGCGGAAGAGAGGTGGATAGCTTGACGGTTCACCACTTGATTCCCAGACAAAAAACGAAACATAAAAAGGTTGATATTGGTCCGACAGCTAACATCTGCTCTGCCTGCCACCGTCAGATTCACACCCTATTTGACAACACACACTTAGCGCAGCAGTTGAACACTCTTGAAAAGCTCAAGAATGAACCCCAAATGCAAAAGTTTTTGTCTTGGGTGAAGAAGCAAGATCCGGATAAACGTGTCAGAGTTTATCGCCAAAGAGCCTAAGCATATGCCAGGGGCTGTTCAGCCTGATGTTAGCGAGACTGGGCATTAGGATTTCGCGCTTGTTGCAAAAGCTGCTCGGCATTAGCAGCCCATTGGGTAATTCCTTGGGCAGTATAAAGGTCTTTAGCATATTGCAGAACTCGTTGAGCGTCGCTATAACGGTTCTGGCGCAAAAAAACTAGGCCAGCTCCATAGTAGGCATTGGCATAGTTAGAGTTGGCTTCAGCCGATTTACGAAATGCTTCTAAAGCTGGGTTTAAGTTTCCCTGGTTTAAAAGAATTGAACCCAAGTTGTAATGAGCCTCTGGATATTTGGGGCTGATTTGAATTGCTTGCTGAAAGGCTTTTTTAGCCTCCTCGACTTTGTTCTGTTGCAAATAAACCAAGCCTAAATGGTAAGCTGGCTCTGGAGCTTTAGGGCTATATTGCATTGCCTGTTTAAAAGAAGCGAGAGCCTTGTCCATTATCCCCTGCTGTTCAAATACCAAACCAAAGTTGTAATGACCTACGCCTAGCTTGGGGTCTAGTTGCAGCGCCCTTTCCAAGTAATCCTTCGCTTGCTGTAAGTTGCTGCCTTCTAGTAGCGCTGCGCCTAAATTAGCAAAGGCTAGGGCAAAGCTGGGGTCAGCCTGCGTCGCCTGGTAAAATGCGTCAGCAGCTGGCTGCAATTGTCCCACCTGCCGTAAGGCTAGCCCTAGGTTGTAATGAGCCGATGCCATTTTTGGGTCTAGTTGTGATGCCTGCCGAAAAGCGGCGATCGCTTCAGTTAATTTCCCCTGCCCAATTAATTGCAATCCCTGATTAACTAAATCCGCTGCTGCTGGAAATCCTGTCTGAGTTTGAGCGATCATTCGATTTTGGATAGCGCTATGCGCCGCTTCGCTAGAGGATTTTGGATTTTGGATTGTCCCTACAACTAAAATTTGAGGGCTGGCGATACTGAACCCATGATTTTCTTTTCCAGGAATGAAAGTTAGCGGCTTGAGACTTTGTGTATTTTTGGTCAATATCGGTGGGATTCCAGATGCTGAATTAAGTTTTAGCCCTGTAACATCTCTCTGTCTAGGGGAGGGCGAGGGGGGTGTTATTGCCATAATTGGGGTCAGGGGCGGGAACAGAAACAGCAAACTCAGCCAACCTGTGAGATGCCTCAGTTGCATATTAGTTCTCTTTACAAACTTCAAATTTTTGAGTGGCAAATTAGCTTCCATACTTAAACTAATGTCTTTACAATTGTTAGGTTGGTTCATCAATTTTATAGTTCCTTTATAAAGGTTAACTTTACTTAATTTATAGAGAAGTTAACCTTAAAAGAAGTTGCATTTTTTATTTGACTGCGGTTAAACGCGCTACTCTCACAGAAATAGATGGTTACCATCCATGACAACGGTGGGACTCATAGTTGCTGCCTGGGGAGGGTTAAGCGATCGCCCTCCCCCTTGAAGCAGGAAGCTCATGCACCGTGAGGTGGAGAAGCCCACTCTATACACGCAAGCGTTAGTGTGGGACAACGCGGCCTATCTAGTTATTAACGGTAATGGCACAGGTTTGCCCAAGTGGGGGAGACCCCGCCGCTGGCTCAAGTGTCCAGCCGTTCCAATCCTTATCTATCTTAAGGGGTGACTTATGCTCGAAAAAGTCATTTCAAGCACGCGCAATGTAGCTATTGTGGGTCCCTATTTAAGTGGGAAAACTACATTGCTAGAAAGTTTATTGTCCGTCACGGGCGCGATTACCCGCAAAGGTAGCGTCAAGGAGGGCAATACCGTGGGCGATAGTGCTGCTGAGGCACGCGATCGCCACATGAGCGTAGAGGTCACAACTGCCAGCGCTGATTATGAAGGTATTCACTTCACGTTTGTAGATTGTCCTGGCTCAATTGAGTTTGCTCAAGAAACCTTTAACGCCCTGATTGGCATTGATGCAGCGATTGTTGTTTGCGAACCAGTGAGCGATCGCGTTCTCACTCTCGCTCCCTTATTCAAATTCTTGGATGATTGGGAAATCCCCCACCTGGTCTTTATTAACAAAATGGATCGGGCGAACAACAATTTCATGGATGTGCTGCATGCCCTCAAGACCGTCTCCAGCCGTCCGGTGATACCGCATCAATATCCTATTGGTCAAGGAGAAGATCTTAACGGCTTTATTGATTTGGTGAGCGAGCAAGCTTACCATTATCACGCTGGTGCCCCAGCCGACCCGGTGCCATTGCCAGAATCTTTGAGGGAGCAAGAACACGCTGCACGGGCAGAAATGCTAGAGGAATTGGCAAATTTTGATGACCACCTGCTAGAAGAACTGCTAGAGGAAATTAATCCACCCGAAGAAGAAATTATCCAAGACTTGAAGATGGAGTTAGGGGCGGACTTAATTGTGCCTGTATTTATGGGCGTTGCCGAGCAAGATTACGGCGTGCGACCGCTGCTAGAAGCCTTAGTGCGGGAGGCCCCAGAGCCAGCCAGCACTGCTGAACGCCGAGGCATCGTTCTCCATGCTGATGCCCCCCTAGCGCAAGTAATTAAAACTTATTACACTCCCCAAGGCGGTAAACTATCGCTGGTGCGGGTTTGGCAAGGCACATTGACGGATGGAACAATTCTCAATGGGGTGCGGGCTGGTGGTTTGTACCGCCTCATGGGTCAGCAACAGCAGAGCCTAACAGCAGCCCCAGCGGGTGAAATTGTGGCAATAGGGCGTTTAGAAGGAATTAAAACCGGGGATACCCTGACCACATCTGGTAAGCAACTGGCAACTGAATTACCCAAAGCAGAACAGATCAAGCCGGTATATGCCCTGGCGATCGCACCAGAAAAGCGCAACGATGAAGTTAAGCTCAGTAGTGCCATTGCCAAGCTTTTAGAAGAAGACCCTTCTCTGGGTTGGGAACAACACGGCGACACTCACGAAGTTATCCTGTGGGGACAGGGTGAAATACATCTCCAAGTAGCCCTGGATCGGCTACGGCGCAAGTATAACTTGCCCATGACAACTCACCTCCCCCAAATTCCCTACAAAGAAACTATCCGCAAACCAGCCTCCTCTGTTCATGGGCGTTATAAGCACCAAAGCGGCGGTCACGGGCAGTTTGGCGATGTTTATCTAGACATCAAGCCGTTAAGCCGTGGAGAAGGCTTTAACTTCAGCGAAACGATAGTAGGCGGAGTAGTTCCACGGCAGTATATTCCTGGTGTGGAAATTGGTGTGCGGGAGTATCTGGGACATGGCCCCCTAGGCTTCCCAGTTGTGGATGTGGCGGTGACGCTGACTAATGGGTCTTACCACACAGTAGATAGTTCAGAACAGGCATTTAAAAATGCTGCTCGAATTGCTATGCAAACTGGTATGACTCAGTGCCAACCAACGCTGCTAGAACCAATTGTCTCGATTCAGGTGTCTGCGCCGAATGAGTATACGTCCAAGGTACTTCAGCTACTCAGCGGTCGCCGGGGACAAATTCTCGGTTATGATGGCAAGTCTGATTGGCCGGGTTGGGACCAAGTTTCGGCTTATTTACCCCAAGCTGAAATGCACGACTTTATTGTGGAGTTGCGATCGCTAACAATGGGCGTTGGTTTCTTCAGCTGGCAATACGACCATCTGCAAGAAGTTCCAGACAAGCTAGCAGAGCGAGTGTTGGCAACCACTGGCAACGGTAATGGTAACGGTAATAATCATCGCTGAGGGATAGCTTAATCAACCTCCTGGTAGGGCACCAGATAACTGATGCCCTACTGCTATAACTGTGAAGAGACGGGCAAAAAGCTGTTTAATACTGTTCAGACTAAGAATATAGATAGGCGTTTGTAAATTAGTTTTGTATAGAAATGGATACTAAGCAAACTTGGTATATTGTCAAGCAAAATGCAGGTCATTGTGAAATTCTCCCCAGTGAACAAGTCGAAGGGGAGAATAAAGGCTCAGATATTGTGGATAAATGGGGACCGTTTAATTCTCAAGACGAGGCGATCGCCCGTCGCGTTGGTTTGATCCGTGGTGGAAAGTGCCAACCAGTCTAGGAGCAAGAAAGCTCTCAGTTCTAAGTGCTGAGTTTTGAATATTTTAATTCAAAACTCAAAACTCAAAACTATTACTGACTTGTCGATCCTGCTCTGCGTCCTCTTTGAGCAACCTGCTGCTTCAGCGCTTCTAGCGCCTTGGCGTATTGCGGGTCTTCTGGGGTGCCTACTTTTGTGCGATCGCTGCTCAACGCCTCTCGTTGCTTTTCTGTCAGTTCCACGACAATATCTGGCTTAATCCCCGCCTTGTTTATATCTGTTCCGAAAGGGGTGAAGTACTTGGCGATGGTCACTGCCATTCCTGAACCATCTCCCAGCGGTCGCACCGATTGTACTAAGCCCTTACCAAAGGTCTTTGTCCCTACCAAAACAGCACGCTTATTGTCCTGCAACGCCCCTGACAGAATTTCACTGGCGCTAGCTGACCCACCATCCACTAACACGACCAGTGGTTTATTGGTGAGCGCAGTATTGTTAGCTGCTTCCCGCTCTTTTTCTCCATGACGCTCTACCGTAGAGACAATTGTGCCCTTGTCTAGCCACATCCGGGCAATATCAATACTAGAGTAGAGTAATCCCCCTGGGTTAGAACGTAGATCCAGAATATAACCCGTAACCCCTTGCTTTTCTAGGGTGTTGATGGCTTTTTGCATTTCATCAGAAGCATTGGCACTGAACTGGTTAAGGCGAATATAACCAACGCCTCCCAGATCCTTGCTCTTCTGATAGCTGTAGCGCACCGGATGGATCTCAATCCGTGCTCGGTTCAACCTAAAATTTAATTCCTTGCCGCCCCGACGCATTGTCAAGGTTACTGGCGTTCCCTCTTGCCCCCGGATCAGCTGTACCGCCTGATTGACATCCATCCCCTTGGTACTCTTACCATCAATTTTGACGATTGTGTCCTTAGCAAGAACGCCAGCTTTAGAAGCTGGTGTATCCTCAATTGGGGCAATCACCACCAGATCTTTCGTCTTTTCATCTTGAGCTAATTGGATGCCAACACCGGTTAATTGCCCAGAGGTGTCAATCTGGAGATCTTTGAACTCTTTCGGGTCCATGAACCGGGTGTAGGGGTCATCCAGTTTCTTGAGCATGTCCCGGATCGCCTTGTAGGCGTCTTCCTTGTTGGTATAGGACCGGCTCAGATACTCACGACGAACCCCCCGCCAATCAACTTGATTGAAGGTGCCATCCACATATTGGCGGTCGATGATCTGCCACACTTCATCGACTACCTCTTTAGGGCTTTCGCGAAAAAGTGCCTGACCTTGAGACAAATGAATACCAGCACCCGTAACACCAACTGTTGTCAGCACTAATGCTGTTGCACCGAGAACTAGCCCACGTTTTGTGATTACCATAACCCTTTCTGAGCCGCAGGGAAACTAATGCAAAGGAATTACGCCCACTCTAGCATAGGCAACTGCTAGGATGCAGGCTGCCGGGATCGGCATCCAACGACATGGGTTTCCTCTCGGAAAGATATAGGGCTTTTATTTAAGTACGTGGGTGTAATTAAACGTATGTTGAGATTGTGAGTAGGAGCCTAGGGCACAGCAGTGCCGTGCCCCTACTCACCGCCCCATAGTTATATTTCTTTGGAGCCTACCTACTTAATTTAAGGATCGACCCAGCGACCATCTGTTTTGATTAAGTTAATTAACTCTTCCACTCCTTGGAACTCTGGGACTTTCTTGATTTCTTCTCTCCCGCGATATAGAGAGATGTAACCAGGTTGTTTACCAACATAGCCATAGTCGGCGTCTGCCATTTCTCCGGGACCATTGACAATACAACCCATGACGGCGATATCTAGCCCCGTCAGATGTTTAGTTGCTTCCCTGACTTCGTGCAAGACTTCTTCCAAATTAAACAAGGTGCGACCGCAGGAAGGGCAGGCTACATACTCCACCATCGTCTTCCGCAGCCCCAAAGCTTGTAAAATGCTGTAGCACACGGGAATTTCTTTTTCTGGTGCTTCTGTGAGGGATACGCGGATGGTATCGCCAATTCCCTCCGCTAGAAGTGTGCCAATCCCGGCAGTGGACTTGATGCGACCATACTCGCCATCTCCGGCTTCTGTAACGCCCAAATGCAAGGGGTAATCCATGCCTAGTTTATCCATTCGCTGTGCCATGAGGCGATAGGCGGCCAGCATCACTGGCACCCGCGATGCTTTCATGGAAATTACTAAGTTGCGGAAGTCTAAAGATTCACAAATGCGAATAAATTCTAAGGCTGATTCCACCATGCCTTCTGGGGTATCGCCATAGGTAAAGAGCATCCGTTCGGCGAGAGAACCGTGGTTAACGCCGATTCGCATGGCTTTGCCTTGGTCACGCAAGGAAACGACAAGGGGTTCTAAGGTTTCGCGGATTTTTTCGCCAATATCGTCAAATTCCTCTTGGGCGTATTCTGTGCGCTCTGTTTTGGGCTTTTCAAATACATACAACCCTGGATTAATCCGTACTTTATCAACGTGCTTGGCGACTTCCAAGGCAATCTTCATGCCGTTGTGGTGGACATCAGCAACCAGGGGCACAAGTTGATAAGTTTCAATTAATTTCTGTTTGATTTCCGCCAAGGCTTTGGCGTGTCCGAGGCTAGGCACGGTGACGCGGACAATCTCACAGCCGATTTCATGCAGGCGACGAATCCCAGCAACTGAGCCATCTATATCTAAAGTGTCTTCGTTAATCATTGACTGCACCGCCACGGGGTAGCCGCCGCCAATAGTAACATTGCCGACTTTGACGGGGCGGGTTTGGCGACGATGGATGGTGGTGTCGGTGGAGAGTTGATTGGAAGGGGCTTTGGAAGTGGTGGGGGTGGGCAGTGTTTGCATAACGCTGTTGGCGGATTTCTGTAGCGAGTATATCAGTTGTGAATTCTGTCTTTCAGATTGCCACATATAATCTAACTGGCATTGATTAGACTTCTTGCAAAAATCAGAGTTCTATTTTTTTAACGCAAAGGAAGCAGAGGTTTTCGCAAAGGGCGCAGAGGATAAAATAGACTTTTGCAAGAGGTCTGTTGTAGCGATCGCACTTCATCCTCAAGTGATGCCAGTGTTACAGAATTGCTCAGAGAGCGATCGCACCTTATCACCTCCTCCTAACGCCAGAAATCAAGCCTTTCGGTTAAAATACGCTTAAAATCTTCAGTCGTATATTCCCTGAATCGAAGGGTTTGGGTTTTTTAATGCCTAACACCTCACCTCTTGCCGCTGGGTTAACGCTACAGAACCGCTATCGGATTGTGCGTGAGTTGGGGCGTGGCGGCTTTGGACGTACATATCTAGCACAAGATATACATCAGTCTAGCGAGTATTGTGTCCTCAAAGAATTTGCACCTGAAGTTCAAGGCACCAATGAGTTGCAAAAAGCTAAAGAGTTGTTTGAGCGAGAATCAGGCGTACTTTACAAGCTGCAACACCCTCAGATACCCCGCTTCCGAGAACTATTGAGAGTGAATATGGGGGGTAGTGAATCCTTGTTCTTGGTGCAGGACTACGTTGAGGGTCAAAACTACTTTGAGTTATTAAAGTTATACAAAAAACAGGGTCGCCAGTTTAGTGAGGCAGAAGTGACTCAACTGCTGTTCCAGATGCTACCAGTTTTAGAGTACATTCACTCGCTAGGCGTGGTGCATCGAGATATCTCCCCTGACAACCTGATCCAGCGCAGTAGCGATCGCCTGCCGATTTTAATTGACTTTGGTGCCGTCAAGCAAGCGGCAGTAACTGCTGTCTCCTTATACTCGCGGCTGCGTCCCCTGACTCGCATAGGCAAAGAAGGCTATGCCCCAGACGAACAAATGCTTAGGGGTCAGGCTTTGCCCTGTAGCGATTTGTACGCTTTGGCAGTTACGGTTTTGGTGTTGCTAACTGGTAAAGAACCTTATGAACTTTACGACACTTCTAAAGCGACTTGGCGCTGGCGGCAGGAGGTAAATGTTAGCCGCACTCTAGGGGTAGTGTTGGACAGAATGTTAGCTTATCGACCGCGCGATCGCTATCAGTCAGCTAGAGAAGTTATTCTCGCCCTGCAAGCAGGAGACCCCAAAGTTTCCCAAATGCGTACTATCAATTTTTTAGGTAGCATATCTAATCCCACTCATCAAAGTTCTGGCAGCAACAGTAACCGTACTTTGGTGATTGCTAATTCTACTAAAAAGCTACTGGGGCGTCACTGGAAGATTGTAGCGATTAGTATGGGCATCACTTTATTCGTTGGGATTACAGCTGCGGCTTTGGTAAAGTCAGGAATCACCTCCTGGAGACCTAGTATATCTTTGCCATTGCCGCCCGGTATACCAGCAAGAAATAGTGAGCAGGATAGACCGACTAAAATTCTTAAGCGCGTTCAAGCTCTGAAAATTTCAGAAGCAGCTTTTTATCGTCAAGTTGACAAACTATTCTATGCCCAACACCCAGAATTACAGGGACGTAGCCTTACAGATAAGCCAGAAGATGCCAAGCTACGGCAGCAGTGGTATCAGATTGCTGAAGACTTGCTAGACAAGCTAGAAAAAAGGACTAATCTGTGAGGCGAACCACTATGTAGCACTACTCTAAAATTTGTCAGCTTTTAGAACAGCTATATATTCTATACTTATCGTTTGGTTGCCAGAGAACATGGGTATATTTATTGCAGACACAGCTAGTTTGGGCTTAGAAGTTGTTTAAGCTTCAATAATAGTCAGTGGAGCTTGACATATAAAATATTTTTGTTGAATTTTATGCCTAAAAAGGAGTTTATACTGTAGTTACGATATATTAGGTTCACTAAAATGAACCCTTGGATGTAAAAAGTTTATCTAATCTACCGTTTTTATCTCTAAATAAAAGTTATGTCCTTTTTACCCGATCCAAACCAATCAACGGACAGAGTAATCGTTTCTCGGCTGGATACCTACCCTGAAGGTTTTGATTTCTCTATGGCTCGAAGACTGGCAGGGTTAACTCAGCAAGCTTATGAGCAGTTTAATTTATTTCAGTTGAAAGAAAAATTATGTAAATTTAAGCTTGAGAAGCCGTACCAGCTAGACACTGAATTGGCTGAGAAGGACGTTCCTTTTGGGTTTGTTGCTTCTGAAGCTGGAAGTGACAATGTATATGTTATATTCCGTGGCACTAAAAGAATTGTTGAATGGTTTAAGGATGCTAATGTTCAACTTGTTTCTTACAAAAACAGCAGAGACAAAAACGATAAAGTAGTAGAAATAAATGAAGAAATTGTAAAAGATTTTGTACAAAGAAATCAGTCTTTAATTATTATTCCTAATATTGACGATAGCTTTGGTTTTGTGACGGCTGGCTTTAGAGGGATTTATGTGAGTTTACGGGAAAAGCTCATTGATGTACTTAAGCAAAAGCCGCCAAACTCTAAAATATTCGTTCCAGGGCACAGTTTGGGCGGAGCAATTGCAACGTTAGCAATTCCAGATATTCTCAAAAACACTCATTTTATAAATCCTAAAGATGTTGTGCTGTATACCTTTGCAAGCCCCCGGAGTGGGGATAGACACTTTGCTGCGAATTTTCAAAAGTTAGGAGTTCAGCACTGGCGGATTGCCAATACCGAGGACTTTATCACAATGTTGCCATTTCCAACGGGGAATGTGGTAAAACCAGCACCTATTGAAGCACCTCCAGAAGAGAAGGTTACAGAAGGAGCCGCGAAGGGAAATCCATTTTTCCAGTTTCTTGAAGGTTTTTATAACTCCAGAAAGCACAGAATGGCAGATTATGCTCACACTGGCACACCTATCTACTTCACTATCCATGAAGGTGCATTAGAACGACACCATAACCTAGATGAGGTGTATATGCTAGGAATCTCACAAGACCGTCTCACTATGGCAGCTAACGCAGTTAGTGAAACCGTCGATAAGATTAAGGATAAGGTCACTGGTGAGTGATTTCAATCTTGTACTACTTTAAGCGCGATCGCAACACCAGTAATAGCCTGGTGTTATTTATTATCCGACATTGCTGGATTTCGCAAAGTTTCGGACGAAAGCGATGCTTGCGGCAAGCACTTCGCGCTACGCATAATTATGACATCGGTGGCATAGTCAAACCTTTGAGCGATCGCACTTTTTCCTCTTCACTTAACCCCTGACTCTGTACCAGTACGCCAAAGCCCCCCAACCCCATTGGATCGATTAGCTGGTGTAAGGCATCACGACGACGCAGCACTTCTTGAATGCCTTGATTACCGCTATCACTTGCAGTAGAGACAGAAGCAATGCGTTCGCCTAACCCCAGCGCCATCAAAAATAACGCTTGCTTGGTAAAACCTAGCCGCTGCAAACCGCACAACTTTCCCTGACGTTCCAAGGCGGTAAAGTCTACATGGGCAGTTATATCTTGATGCCCAATATATATATAAGGATCGTCATGGTGGCGATGCTGATAGTAACACTGCAACGTCCCTTGATGACGCACTGGGTTGTAATAGCGATTAGCTGGGTAGCCATAGTCAATCGTCAAAATATAGCCACGCTGTAACTTATCGGCTACTTTCTTCAACCAATCTAGTCCTGCCAGATTCACCTCACTACGATAGCCATCTGGATAGACACCCCCAGTTAAATCAATTCCTACTAAATCAAAATACTCAGCTAGCTGCGGTGTCGATAATTCAGCTGTTACTTCTACAAATTCCTTCTCACCTGTTGCATCCCCTGCTTGGTAAGGCGGGGTAGGGGAAAGTCGCTTCTCACCTGCCCCTGTTGTTACATAAATTTCTCGCAGTTGCCCCCCTTCCAGGACAATTTGATGCACTGGCAATGCATCTACCAATTCATTAGAGAAACAGCAGCCAATAATTGAGGCGTCCGCTATCTCCTCCAATGTAGACCACTGTATTTGTGCTGCGGGTGCTAATCTCTGTAACAGCTGCTGCTGTTGGGCAATCATCCCAGCTGCCTTTTCAACAATGATGTACTCTAAGGCGTCAAAAAAATCTGGATAATGCCTCTGTAAATAACGTAGAACGTCTGCCGCCACCAGCCCTTGCCCTGCTCCCATTTCCACCAGCGAAAAGGGCTTTGGACTTCCCAGGATGCCCCACATGTCCACAAATTGCTCGGCTAGTAATTCGCCAAAGTCTGCACCGAGGTGAGGAGAGGTAAAAAAGTCACCCTGTGAGCCAATGTTTGCGGCACCTGTAGTGTAGTAACCCTGCTCCGGGTGATACAGTACCAAGTCTATATACTCAGCAAAGGTAATTTTCCCGCTGGCAGCAATTCTAGCGGCAATGATGTCACACAATACAGAATTACTACCCAGGGACATTTTGCTGCCCAGAGAGGAAAGCTTCTACTTCGGATGCTGTGGGTTGGGAAGCGATCGCTCCCGGCTTCGTTGTCGTCAGCGCCCCTACGGCACTGGCATATTTGACTACACTCTTAGCCGTCTCGGCATCGCTAAGGCTCTTGATTCCTTGCTGGCACACTTGGTGTAAGAACCCAGCTACAAACGCATCACCGGCACCAGTGGTATCTACAACATCCACACTAAAAGCAGGCAGATGACCTTCGTTTTCAGATAAACAATAGGAACAGCCGTTTTCACCCCCAGTAACCAAGACACCTTCTACTGAGGCAAGGCGGTAGGTGATCGCACCAGCATCGGCGGTGCCAAACAGCCACTGGGCTTCTTCTTCAGAAAGCTTAACAAAGTCAACGCGCTTAATAAGTTCCTGAATCAGAGGCTGAGCTTGATTGGGGTCAGGCCAGAACATAGGACGCCAATTGACATCCAGCAAAATCTTGACATCATATTGTTCTGCCAGTTCTAGTGCTTTGGCGATCGCTTCTCTGGTTTCTGGATATGCCATTTCTAGCGTCCCCAAGACCAGAAAATCAGCTGTTACAAATAGCTCTTTGGGGAGATGACTAGCTTGGAGGTAGGCGTCGGCAAATTCTGTGGTGTCCTGCTCGCCAAATCCCGCAAATTCGCGATCGCCCGATTGCGATCGCAGCACGTAAACTTGTCTTGTGGGTGCTGTGGGATGACGTTGGACGCCCGTGCTATCGACGCCAACTTCCTGCAACAGTTCTACTAAGTCATCCCCTCGTTTATCCTGACCAACACAGCCGATAAAGCCAGCGGGAGTGTCCAGCTTTACTAGCGCACAGGCAACATTCGCTGGTGCCCCTCCTGGGTAAGGAGTCCAGGATTCGACTTCCTCAAGTGTTAGGGAAGCTCCTCCATCGGAACTTCCTCCCAGCTGATCGGCCAGACAATCAAACAAAACTTCACCAAGGCACAGAACACGGGGGTGGGGCATAACAGCATTCTTTCGCAACCTGATCTCAGCCTACCAGAGCGCCAACCTGATGTTTAGAATTGAAGTAGATACTAAGTAGATATACTAAGGAACAAATACATTATGGCTGGTCTTAAGTCAAAAACCCCGGCGTCCCTCTCTGATAGAGAACTAGAAATTATTGAGCTAGTCACGGCTGGCTTAACAAACGAGAAGATTGCTGAAAAACTGGAAATTAGCAAGCGTACAGTTGATAACCACATCAGTAATATTCTGCAAAAAACATCAACTGGTAACCGCGTGGCACTAGTGCGTTGGGCTTTGCAGTGGGGCAAAGTCTGTATTAATGATGTCAACTGTTGTCCCTTGCCAGGGCTTGGTGATGAAGTGGTTTCGTAGCTACGTTTCCAGCCTCAGCAGCCTAATGTTTCTAATAGTTTGCATATTATCAGGGTTAGGCGGCTGCCGGGATTCGCCTTTCGGCTCTGGCGGCTTCCTCACCCCACCAACTCAAAGTCTGAGAGCCACACTCAACAGCCCAGTTGCAGATCTAGAACCCCGCTTTTCCTATGACGGTCGCTATTTAGTTTTTACATCCGACCGACAATCCCAGCGGGGCATATTTCTTTATGATGTACCGAATCGGCGCCTCATCGATCTGCCAGGACTCAATCAGGCGAAAACCATCCACGAGCAGCCAGATATTAGTGCTGATGGTCGCTACATTGTTTACATCTCTGAAGAGCGGGGCAAGCCAGATGTCTTTGTTTATGACAGGGTTGCCTTGCAATCAGAAGCTATAACCGAAAATATTCTACGGGATGTCCGCCATCCTACCATTAGCGGCAACGGTCGATTTGTCGCCTTTGAGTCTAACCGCTCCGGTCAGTGGGATATTGAAATCTATGACCGTGGTCTCAATGTAGAACCTTCTCTACCCACTCCTCAGTCGGCAGCAGTCGAGTCTCCTAAGGCTACAGCTTCGCCTACACAAACTAATCCTTGATGAGTTTACTTAAAATACAATTTTGATGTAATTGGCTCCCGCGCCACAGAATCTCCGCGTCTCTTTTGGACAGTTTCCCCCCTTTTTTAAGGCAGGGCTGATTCATTTTCATGGTAGAAAAAATTATCACTCTTTGAAAACCAGACTTGGGGGTCTCCCCCCAAACCCCCCGTTGGGGGACGGCCGTGTCCCCCAAGCCCCCTCCGAAAGGTTTGATCAGAATGAAGTAGTCCTGGGGGGTAGGGGGGAGCGAAATTGCAGGTTTACGTAAGTTATGCTAAATATTAGAGCGATTCTACTCTAAAAAAATGTAGGGCGTGAAGAGTCGCCCGCCCTAGGCTGCTAATATTCAGTTTTTAACTTTTCTAAAACCTTACAAAGATGTCATAACTTGAATTAATTCACTGGATAAATCTACCATAAACTCCTGCTTTTTCTTAAACAAGACTCCAGCTAATAAATAAATGTTGTCGGAGTAAAAAGCCATGTTGTTTTTACGGAGTTGTAATATGGAATTCTTAACTTTTGGTTCAGAGCTGTAGTATCCAAACTTTAGAGGTGAAACCAGAAAGTTCTGGACGTAGTAATTTTGGGCGAGTGCATACTTAATTAAGCTGACGGGATTACAATAGCTAGATACCAGCAGTAAGACATTTTCATAATCTAATGACAAAAGCTGTCTGGCAATTTTAGAGCCATCTGTTCCTCCATGTAATAAAGGTTGATAGATATTGCTATCTGACGATGGTATATATGGTGGATTTGATATGAGATATTCAGCAGGAGGCTTAGAGTAATCAAAGAAAGAGCAATTATGTATTATATATTTATCATTTAACTTAGAGGAACTTATTTTTGATTTTGCAGATTTAGCTGCTAAAGCATTTAACTCAAACCCTATAATTAAACCATCAAAGCTTGTTTTTAATAAAGAATTGATAACTGGACTTCCGTCTCCTGAACCAAACTCAATGATAACTTCCGAGCCAACACACTGATTTAATACTAATGTTTCTAAGGATTGGGAGTAAAAATTAGACTCTTCCGGGCAAAAGAATACATCATTTAGCAGAGCAGAGGAAGTTACCATCGACTTAACTCAATAGACCACAAAAACCAACATAACTTTTAGCAAAATGTCCTGGAATCTACCTTGGGTCTTATCCTATAGTGAAGAGCTAATCATTCTTAATAGTTACACCAGATTATAATCAAGTTAGCATCAGTCTCGCGATAGAATTTTTTTTAATTAGAAGCCGACATATAAAGAGTTAATGGGTAACGCTCACGCTCTACCCATCCGACAAATTTTAATTAAGTGTCCCTATTTACTTGAAGCGTTACCTTTCCCAAAATTAGTTTATGAGCTTGAAGCGTAATTGTCGGCGGTGAGGTGGATCAAATGTTGCTAAGGCTAGAGGCAAACTTAATATTGATAACTTAGGCTTTAAGAGTAACGATCATTAATAAAAAGATGAAAAAGTCAGTAGGAATGGTTCTGCTGTTAGCTTTGTTACTAATGGCAATGGTGTCTCCCTTTTCAGCCCTAGCTATGTTGATGCTCGTCGTTTTTGGCTCGGCATTTTTCTGGACACTCTGGACTTTGCTGCAAACCCTGATTACTGGCGACGCACGGGAGAGGGGCTAGTGCAATGCGGCAGAAGTTTGTGACCACCATCCAAGGACAAGGGGACAAGGGGCAAATTTTAGCTGGTCAGTTTTTTCTGCCAAGCTGCACTAGCTTAAGATAATTTGGCATTTGCCAGATGAACGTTCTTTATGCAATCAAGGCATCGGCGGGCGCTACGCCTAAGTACCCTTGGGGCATCGCGTGGAATACTCACGAATACAAGTAAGGAAACAATATGCTAATTCACATCATTGCCGATTACGGCTTTGGCGATCTTGCCTTTGCTGAAGTGGTACAGCGCATCAAGTTTTATCTACCAGATGCTGAACCAATGCTCACACCTGTACCGGCTTTTTCCACGTTAGCCGCTGGATTCTGTGTTGCCCAGTTGGGCTTGAATGAAGCACCCCCTGGAACAATTATTTACCACAACGTTGCCCCCCGGGAAGATGATGATCAGGCACGGACAAGCAATGCTGGTGAACGTCTGGCTTTTGCACAGTTACCGACGGGCGTGCGGGTTATTGGCGTTAATGCTGGTCATGCTTTCTCGTTCGTGCGCGATTTAGCTCTTGATTTGCGCTGGGCTGCTGTTGCTGCTGAAGGTTCGCAGTTTCGTTCTCGTGACTTGTTTCCGCAAGCGGCGGCGGCGATCGCACTCGGTCAACCCAAAGCCCTAGTTGAGCAAATCCAGCCCTCTGATATACCTGATGTGCCTTTAAATTGCATTGCCTACATTGATGGCTATGGCAACTTGAAAACCACCATTAAAGAAGATGCAAATATTATACGCGACGGCTCAATCGTCCATGTGCGTATTGGTGATGTAGACCAAGGTGCGATCGCTAGTGATGGCAGCTTTGCCGTTGAATCTGGACAATTAGCTTTTGCACCTGGTAGCAGTGGTTGGACAAACGCCCAAGGTGGACAGACTCGGTGGATAGAACTGTTCCTGCGCGGTGGTAATGCCTGGGAGTCATTTGGTCGGCCCTCAGTTGGTACGCCAATACAGATCGGCAACTCATAAAAGGTGGCTGATATTATGTTCGGTTAATTACCCTTGGCAAATAACTCCATCCCTTGCTGAGAACTTATCCGAAAAGTGGTTTGAAGATATTTTTAACCACAGATAAACACAGATGAACACAGATATCAGTAATGATGGGTAAGTTCTCAGGTGGCAAATAGGGGGAATATTTAACTGGAACTTAAATTAGTCATTGGGATAGACTCATGCCCACAGACGTTGCTGACGACGATTTTTTCGCAGAGTTTGCTGACGATTATTTCGCCGAATGTGAGGAACATCTGACGCTGATCCGGCGCGATTTATTGGTGCTGGAAGATTTTGTGCATCAGTCGCAAACCGATCGCTCGCTGCTAGAAGAACTCTTTGGCACTTTTCATTCTTTCAAAGGAATGTCAGGGATGATCGGCGTCAAAGAGGCAGAGCAACTCGCCCACGAAATGGAAAGTTACCTGCGCGTACTCCGCGAGAAGCATGTTGTCCTCACTCAAGCGGGCATGGATGCGCTGATTGCAGGCACGAAGATGCTGGAGCAGGTAATTGATAAGCGGCGCACGCAAGAGCCTGCGCCCAATATCGAGCCAGTTATCCAACAAATTATCGCCGTGGTTCCTGATTTAACTGCACCAACGGTGTCTGAGACGGATGCTGGCTCCACCTTGCCTGTTAAAGCTTTTGTGCCGCTAAAGTTAAAGCCGGAAGAAATAGCACATCTGGCTGAAGCTCTCCAGAGAGGCAAAAAGGCTTGGCAGTTTGAGTTTACTCCGGTGCCTGCCCTAATTGAACAGGGAATTGATGTGAACACAATTCGCGATCGCCTCCTAGCAATTGGGGAGTTAATTCACGCTGCACCCCGCCCAACAGCAGAGGAAAACTTTGTATTTGATTTTGTCGTTGCCAGCGATGCAGAGGAAAGCATTTTTGCCAGTTGGGAGAAAGAGGGGCTGACTTACACTCCCTACATACAAGAAGAAAGTGAGATAGAGGAAGAATCTCAAGCTACATTTTCTCCACCACCCCCTCCCCCCCTTACCACCCCTGCGCCGTCGAATGTTGTACGTGTGGATTTGGCACGACTTGACGAATTAATGCATATGGTTGGAGATCTAGTAATCAGCCGTTCTCGTCTGGAAGATAAGCTGACAAAGCTGGAAACTACTATCCCTGCGCCCGAACTGCGTGCTTTGCGAGAAACCAACCTAATGCTGGCACGCCAACTTCGGGATTTGCGTGCGGGTGTGATGCGGGTGCGCCTTGTACCAATCAGCGAAATTTTTGCCAGGATGCAGTTTGTTGTTCGTGACATCGCCAGAGAGACTCAAAAGAAGGTGATGATAGAACTAAGTGGTCAAGAAACCGAAATTGATAAATTTGTCGTTGAGCGGATGATGGACCCGCTGCTGCATTTAGTGCGTAATGCTATTAGTCATGGCTTGGAGTCTGAAGAGCAGCGCCTACAATTAGGCAAACCCCCCGAAGGCAAGATTGCTTTGCGTGCTGCTACGGCAGGTGAAATGGTGGTGATTGAAATTGAAGACGATGGGCGTGGCGTTGATATAGAAAATATTACTGCCAAGGCAAATAAGTTGGGTTTAATTGATGATCAGATGACGCTCGACACAAAGACGGCGTTAGACATTATCTGCTCTCCTGGTTTTTCCACTCGCGAAGAGGTTGATTTAATTAGTGGGCGAGGTGTGGGCATGGCGGTTGTCAAAAATACTGTCCATGAACTAGGCGGTTCACTGACGCTAGAATCGAAAATTGGAGAAGGTTCGCGCTTTACGATTCAATTGCCCCTCACTTTGGCGATCGCCGATGCTTTAATTATCTCTACCGGAGGGCAAATCTTCGCTGTCCCCCAAAGTTCAGTGCGTGAGGTGATTCAAATCGAGTCAATAGACGTAAGGGTTTTTGAAAATAATGAAATAATTGTTTACCGTGATGGTGTATTGCCTCTGCTCCGTCTCTCGCGCTTGTTTGGGTTAGCAGAATCATTTAAGCGTCACTTATTTGTATTCGTAGTTGGCAGTGGCTTAAATGCCGTCGGCATTGTTGTGGATGGCATTCTCGGTTTACGTGAAATTGTCGTTAGGACGCTACGAGATCCCCTTGTTCAGGTTATGGGTATCGCTGGGGCAACTGAACTCGGCGACGGGCGTGTAGTTTTAATCCTGGACGTAGCGGCTTTAACTAATACCAAGTTGCAGTCTAAACTGTAATTTTCAGCAGATGGGTGAATAAGTAAAGGAAAAGGAACTTAGGTTTATAAACACAATTTGATATTAATTAATAATTAAAACATCCTTTCTAATCAAAAATATTCTTTTAACTTAGCTTTTATTTAAATAGAAAAACAATGAGGCTTGTTTATGCCAGACACCCCAAACAATTCTGAAACTTTCATCCTTTGTGAAGTCTTAGGCACAAGCTATGGCATTCGTACAAGTGCAGTGCGGCAAATGGAAATGATTGAACAAATTACTCCTGTACCAAACGCGCCGCCTTTTGTTGAAGGGGTTGTCTACTCTCGCGGTCAAGTGATTCCGGCGCTAAATATGCGAGTAAAATTTGGGTTTGAAAAAATTCCTTATGATGTGCGATCGCGCCTAATTGTTATTAATATAAACAATCGTACTGTCGGCTTGATTGTAGATAAAGCTCGTGAATTTATATCAATCCCCATTAATTCAATTAAACCACCTCCAGATGCTATTTCTGGATTAAGCGAACAATATTTGGAAGGCATAGTTACATTAGGAGAGCGATTGATACTGATTTTAAATATTGCTGAAATTATCAATATTGAAGAAGAAACGATAATTTCTTATAAAGAGAATGGATAGGAAAGTAATGGATGTAAAGTACTGAAACGTACTTATGCCTATCCGAAAAATAAGTTTTAGTGGCTGAATGCTTACTGATATCTGTGTTCATCTGTGTGTATCTGTGGTTAAAAATCTTTTAAAATTACTTTGCGGCTAAATTTTTAGCCATTAGAATTGGCAAATATATATTCGCCTGAATTGGGAGTTAAATCATAATGTTTGTTTTTTCATTGTTAATTATTTCACTGGCTGCGTTAACAACTTGGTTTTACCGCAAATTAAGCAATAAGGTAGATGTAAAAAATGAGATTGCCCCACTTTTGGAGCAAGCAGAACAGCTGACACAAACGGCAACGGAGGTGCAAGGCATTACAGTCGAGGTACAAGAACGAAGCGATAGTCTACTGCGATCGCTCGACGAAACCGCCAGCGGCACTAACCAAATGGCGGCATCTCTCAAAGAAACCGCTGCCCAAACCGACTCAGTCGCCACTTCCACAGAACAACTGGTTTCATCTGTTAATGAAATGGCAGCTTCCATTGAGCAAGTTACGGCTAGCACCATCGATCTTGCCTCCACCTTTGATCAAACTGCCGCTTCTATTGAAGAAACTACTAATTCAATTCAAAGCGTCACTGGCACAACGCAAGAAATGGCAACTTCTGCCTCCCAGGTAACTACCGCGATGAATGAAATTGCCACCTCGATTAAAAGCGTTAGTCGCGATACAGATTCACTTAGCACTTCTGTTAACGAAACTGCTGCCTCTATCGAACAAATCACCCGTTCGATTCAAAGCGTTGCTGGCAACGCCGATGACTTGTCGGCGGCTGCGGAACAAACCTCCGCTTCCATTAATGAAATCGCCGCCTCGATTGAGCAAGTCTCCGTAACAACTGAAAAGCTAGCAGTAACGGTGGATGATGTGAGTACCTCCATTGAAGAAACATCGCGTTCAGTTCAGGGAGTGGCACAAAATGCTGCCCGCATTACCGATGTAGCAACAAGTTCTGTTACCAGTGCAACCGAACTGGAACATTCAATTCGTTCAGTTACCAATCTCACCAAACAAGCCGATGAGATTACCCGCCGTGTGGCGCGGGATGCTGAGAAAGGCGGTAGTGTTGTCCAAAAATCTATTGAAGGTATCACCCGCATACGCAACTCAATGGAGCAATCAGCAGGAGTTGTGCGGGAAATGGGCAAGCGGACAGACGAAATTAGCAGTATCGTGGATACGATTAATTTAATTGCTGAACGCACGAATTTGCTTTCTCTCAATGCCTCTATTGAAGCTGCACGAGCAGGAGATGCAGGGCGCGGCTTTGCCGTTGTCGCGGAAGAGATCCGCAACTTGGCTAACCGTGCGGCTCAGGCAACCACAGATATTGCCACAATTATTAAAGGGTTACAGTCAGTCGTGCAAGACGCGGTTACTACTTCCAACGAAGGGGTGCGGGTGGCGGATGAAAGTGGTCGCCTTGCAGAAAATGGCTTCAACGGGTTGAAAACCATCCTCACCGGAATTGAAGAAACTAAGCAACTTGTCAGCCAAATTGCCCGTGCTTCTGAAGAACAACTCCTGGCTGGACAAAATGTGGCTAGTGCAGTCAACACTACAGCAGTGCAAGCGAAAGAAGTAGCTGTAGCTACAACAGAACAAGCCAAAGCCGTCCAAAGCATCGTCCAAGCAAATGCCCAGATGCGTAAAGTGACGCAGCAAGTAAACCAGGCAATGAATGAACAAGCCCGTGCAGCCCGGGATGTCCTCAAAGCCGCGCAAAGTACAACTGTGATCGCATTCCAACTGCGTAAATCCACCTCAGAACAGGCGAAGGGCATGAATCAAATTAACCAAGCCGTAGAACTGATGCGGCAAAGGACATCCACTACTACTAAGGCACTAGCCGAACAAGCCACTGCCGGATTCCAAATCACTCAAGAAGCTGATCGCCTTGCCCGTCTTACTGCTAGTGTCACTAAGGCAATGGAGGAACAAAGCACTGCCTGCAATCTCCTCACAACAGCAATGGGGAATATACGCCGTCAATCTAATCAAGTTGCCAAAGCTATGAGGGAACAAACACAGGCTATTAAAGATATGACTCCTGCTGCTCACAATATTTCTAAACAAATTGCTTTGCTCACACAGGCGAACCGCGAACATTCGACTGTCTCAGCATCGATTCTGAAATCGCTGGCAGAGATGCGCTTGGTTAAAGAAAGTAATGTTAGTAGCTTGAAAGAAGTTGTCATCGCCTCTTCCGGATTGATTGAACAGGCACAAACGCTGGTGACAACTATCGATAAAATCAAATCCGCCTAAGTAGAGACGCGCCATGGCGCGTCTCTACATTATCTCGTTAGGAGAGGGTGGGGAGTTCACACACATTTCCTCAGCCCTAGAATGAATGGGCATCGTAACAGTAAATGTTGTTCCGACATTTACCTCACTAACTACATCGATTGTTCCGCCATGAAGGTTTACAGCCTGCTTAACGATCGACAACCCTATTCCCGTACCAGGGATGCTGTCCACATTATTTGCTCGGTAGAAAGCTTCAAACAAGTGTTCTTGAGCTTCTTGAGGAATCCCAATTCCTTCATCCTTTACCTGCAAAGTCACAGCGCCATCCTGACAGCATAGGTGAAGATGCACCGGGCTGTCAGCAGCGGAATATTTGATAGCATTGGAAAGAAGATTTGTCAAAATGTAAGACAACAGCGTGCTATCGCATTCTACTATTTGGCATTCTCCTGCTTGAGTAAAGATGAGCGTGGAGTTTGCGGGGCTACTTAACTTGATGTCTTCAATTAGTTTTTGACAAAATGGCACGATCTCCAACGGTGCTGGATTGAATGCTAAATTGGCACTTTCGGTTTTACCAAAGATAAGAACATCCTCTAACAGCTTTCTCATTTTGCTAATGGCATCGTAGATGCGCTTGAAAAATTCAGCTTTTCGATCTAAAGAAAGCTGATTTCCTTGACGTTCTAGCAGTTGAACAAAGCCAGAGATGAGATTTAGGGGGTTGCGGAACTCGTGTGAAACCATTGAGACAAAGCGGGATTTGAGTTCGTTGATTTCTCGTTCTCGTGCTAACGATTTTTGGGTTTCTGCCTCTGCCCGCTTGCGATCGCTAATATCCAAAACAAAACAAATCATCGTTTGCTGAGATTCCTCTAATAACGCTCCTCCCAGTTGAACAGAAACTCGACTGCCATCTTTGCAAATGTACTCTTTTTCCAACGCAGTAAAAAAGCCAGATGAAAGAATTTCCTGAACCCGTTCCCGATCCAGGTGCTGGTACTCTGGCGGCGTCATTTCATCCCAACGAATTCTGCCCGCTTGCAAATCTTCTTGTGTATAGCCCACCATGTCGAGAAAGGCATCATTGGCATCAATAATTTCCCCGCTTGTACCTGCGACGGTGATGCCAATCACGTTGGATTCAACCAAGCGCCGGAAGCGAATTTCATTTTCCCGTAAGGCTGCGATCGCAACTTCCCGTTCTGCCTCAGCGCGATCGCGTTCGGCAATTTCTTTCTGAAGCTGTTCATTAGCTGATTTGAGGCGTAACGATAACTGCCGCGATCGCAGCAACATTTCCACCCTTGCCTGTAATTCCAGCTTCTCAATTGGCTTAGTGATCAAGTCGTCAATACTCTGCCAAAGCTGGCGCGTCAGCAAATTTACATTAGCTTGCGGTGTCACCAGCAAAAACGGCAGAAAAATAGGTTGCTCAACTTGTTTTTTCGCTTGTGCCCATTCCCACAAATGATTTAGCGCCACACCATCCAAGATACACAGGTCAAAAGGCTCGTCTAGCAAAGGAAGTGCCTGCTTTGCCTGCACCACAGAATCAGCAACAAGCACCTGATAATGAACGCTGAGGGCTTCTGCAAGCAAGCGGCGATTTTCACCATTTTCTAAAAAGATCAGAATCCGGTTCATAAAGAACTTCCCGCCTGGAAACCCCATCCATACATACTGGTATCTGTGTTCATCTGTGTTTATCTGTGCTTAAAAATCTCTTAAAATTACTTTTTGGATAGGTTCTAAGAAAGGTCATGTCGCTGCGCTCCAATTCGTAATTCGTAATTAATACCCCATAACTAAAGTTAGGGGCTTGGACATTGATGCGGGAGCATTTATGAGTTTTCCATAACTAAAGTTAGGGGCTTGAAACCGGAAATTACGAATTACGAATTACGAATTATTTTGGTCATCCTTAATTAATTCCGGCACACCCCCCAATATGCCCCGTAGTTGAGTCCACGGCTTTCCCACCTTGATTCCATAGCGACTAATTTCGAATTCACGCAGGGTTTTCTCAAAGTCTGTCATGCGCTTTTTCAAAACCCCAATCGCCCGTCGTAATTCCCCTCTCACTTCCAGGTAGCGCAGAAACACAATATTGTCTGCCAGGTAGCTAATGCCCGCTTCTGTTACCCGAAAATCACCCGTGATAGAGGCAACTTCATTAATCAACAGCACCGTTACACCCATGTTTTGCAGGTACTTACCCAAGGCATGGATATGAGTAACTAAATCCTCGCCTCGCACCGAAAGCCGATAGCTTGACATGCTATCGAGCATAACAATCTGCGCCTGTTGCTCCTCCACTTCCTGCCGCACCAAATTAGCAAATTCATCTGGTGTATAGTGCAGTGGTTCCATCTGCACCACAGCCAAAGTTCCCCGTTTGAGCATGGTGCGAACGGGAATGTTAACTGCCTCCGCTCTTCGTAATAGTGTTTCTTGAGATTCCTCAAAGCTATAGATAACGGAACGTTCGCCTCTGCCAGCAGCTTCCTTCATAAACTGAAGTCCTAGCGTACTTTTACCTACACCGCTCGGACCGCTGATAATCGTGATTGTGCCTCGCTCTAGCCCTCCATGGAGCATTTCATCAATCTCTGGGATACCAGAGGGAATTGTCTCAACTGTAAAGCTGCGCTCAAACGTTTGGGGAATTAACCGGGGAAACACTGCCATGCCAGTGTTCGTGAGGCGAATGGAATGATAGCCACTGCGAAAGTCCGAACCCCGGAACTTAGACACCGACAGTGTCCGCTCTTGATGAGTGAAATCTAAATTGATGACTGCATCACTCATGAACTGTAAATCATCATCAGGTGCTTCTGCGCTGCTTTCCGAGGAGAATAGAACCGTCGCACCTTGCTCCACTAAAAAGCGCAGAAATGACAACGCTTGCTTGCGAAACTGAAACGTATCTGTAGAGAGGTAGCGAAACTGCGTCATCGCATCGATGAAAATCCGCTGCGGTTTCAACTGCTCTACTTGCTCGACAATGCGTTGGGTGGTGGGTTCGCGTTCAACTTCGGCGGGTGTGAAAATATCATAGGTCTGGACTTCGGCAAAAAATTCCGAGGATGGGCTAAGGTCGAGAAACGTGACCTTACTGATGTCGAATCCCTGCATTGCAGCGCCTTTACGAAGTTGTTCAACTGGCTCTCCCAGGGTGATGAACAGCACCGCTTCCCCATTTGCTGTACCTGTGGTCAGAAAGTGCCATCCCAAGGTCGTCTTTCCTGTTCCTGGCCCACCTCGCACCAAATATGCGCGACTTGGGACATAACCACCACTAAGAACGGCGTCGAGACCTGAAATTCCTGTAGTTAAGCGGTCTGTGGACATCTGCGATCGTTTTCCTTGGTAATTAGCCCCACATAATCATCAACCCTTTGACATCCCCTCAGACCATAATCTTTGATTTGGTCTGGGATTCCCCAGGATTGCCCCATAGATTCTCTCATTTTTAGCATTAGTAAGGAAATAAATACGCTTCTAAGCCTTTTCAGTTTAATTAGCGCTGCCTACTTAGGTACTGAAGAGATAAAATTAACATACAACTGGAAGCAATATAATAGTGCAATTTATTCCACCCACCCATAGTTTACCCGAAAATACGTTTATCCTCTTACGCGACTTCATCCACGAACGGACGGGCGCTTATTACGAAAGTGATAAACGTAACATTTTGATGGATAAACTTTCACCCCGCTTAAGCGCGCATGGCTTTGAATCTTTTTTAGACTATTACTATTTACTGAAATACGATACTGCTGCGGATGAGGAGTGGAAGTATGTAATAAATGCCCTCTCAGTTCAGGAAACGTTTTTCTGGCGAGAGATAGACCAAATTAAGGCTCTGGTGGATGTCTTAGTGCCTCAACATTTTACTGACTATCCCCATAAGCCGCTGAAGATTTGGAGTGCCGCTTGTGCCTCTGGGGAGGAACCATTGACAATTGCGATCGCCTTAAACGAAGCGGGTTGGTTTGGGCGCGCACCGATTCAGATTTATGCTAGTGATGCCAGTCCAAGTGCGATCGCCAAAGCTATACAAGGTTTGTACCGGGAACGGGCTTTCCGAAATTTGCCACCCACCTTAAAGGCTAAATATTTTCAGGAAGAATCGGGATATTGGCGCATATCGCCGGAAATTCACTCTCGCATCCACTGGGAAACGGCGAATTTAGTTGTCGAAACAGAGATTAAGCCTCTAGCTGCCGTGCCGATCATCTTTTGCCGCAACGTGTTTATTTACTTTTCAGATCGGGCAATTAGTAAAACAATACAACTATTTAATGCTGCCATGCCTACACCAGGGTATTTGTTCGTCGGCGTGTCAGAATCATTATTAAAGTTAACAGCTGATTTTGAGCTACAAGAAATTGGCGGTGCCTTTGTATATGTTAAACAAAAATAGTTAGCTAATGGTTAGTTGCTAGTGGTTAGCGGTAATAACCTTCGACTTACTACTAATTACTAACAAATTAGCCATTAGCAGGAGGAAAAATTTTATGGATCGAGTGCTACGTGTTTTAGTGGTAGACGACTCCGCATATGTGCGTAAAGTTGTCAAGCAAATGTTGTCCCGTAGCCCCTTTATTGAAGTAGTGGGAACCGCCCACGATGGCGAAGAAGCTTTAGAAATGGTTGAGCAACTTCACCCTGATGTGGTGACATTGGACTTGATGATGCCCCAGATGAACGGGGTAGAGTTTTTGCAAAAACAAATGGCACGCCATCCGGTGCCAGTTGTGATTGTCAGCATTGCCAGCGATAAGAGTGACATGACGCTAGCGGCACTTGATGCTGGAGCAATTGATTTTGTGCAAAAGCCAACCTCGCTGGCGACGGAAAAAGTTTTTGAAATTAACGACGAGTTAATCGAAAAAGTAAAAGCTGCCGCTAATGTGCAGCTGCATCGTTTGCCTGCTGTTAAACATAGCGAAGTCAAGGCTGCGCCCCCGTTATTAAAAATATCGCACTCAGGCTTGGTGGATATTGTCGTGCTGGGAATTTCTACAGGTGGTCCTCAAGCTCTTAGTTTCATGATTCCGCAGTTACCTGCTGACCTGCCTGTACCTGTAGCGATAGTGTTACATATGCCAGTTGGTTATACAGAAATGTTTGCACGTAGGCTGGATGAACTGTCACCACTCAAAGTGATTGAAGCCAGTGAAGGAGATATTGTCTGCCCAGGCGTTGTACTGGTTGCACCTGCGGGACGACATATGAGTTTTCGCCGTCAGGCGGATGGGGTGGTAGTCACACATCTCGACACGCGCCCGTTAGAAAAGCTGCATCGTCCGGCTGTGGATGTGATGTTTCAATCAGCAGCAGAGGTGTTTGGCGATCGCGTTTTGGGTGTTGTGATGACTGGTATGGGTTCTGATGGCAAGGAAGGCGCGGCCTGGATTAAATCACACGGCGGCAGGATTTTTACTGAAGCTGAGGAAACTTGCGTGGTTTATGGGATGCCGCGTTCAGTAGTCGAAGCAGGCTTGAGCGATAAGAGTGTACCCCTTCCCCAAATGGCGCAAGCGATTTTAGAAAGATTATAAAAAATCTATAGCTGGTAGAAGAAATAGCCAAGCTGAATAGCATCAGGTAATTTTGAGCAGTTCAACGCCGTATGCTTTCGCTGCCTGGGCTATATTCAGTTGAATTAACTTCTCATCTCCCAATTCTCGTTTTCTAGTCGGCTTAAAAGGTTGCACATCCAAAGCACGAATAATTTCTGTTGCCACAGCCTTGGCTAAAAATGGGGGTACAGAGTTGCCCACTTGCCGAAATCCATGCCATTTCGTTGCATGAAATCTAAACCAATCTGGGTAAGAATGCAGCCGTGCAGCTTCCCGTACCGTGATACATCGTGGTGTAAATGGATGAATTGGTCTAGCAGATGTAAAAGAACCTCTATGCCGATCTGTTCCTGCTCTCAGGGTATTGCAGACACCTTCAGGATGGAGCTTATAAAAATGACTAATTTTATCCCTTTTACCCTGTGGAGTATCAGCAAATCTTTGAATAGATTCTGAGGAGTGCTTTGTTAGTAAACTTGAGGATAGTATTTGCGGATCGTATTCCCGCTTGTATGAATAATCATTTTCTAAGTAGTTCCTACCGCGAAGTTGCTTTGCATAGTTGCTAGGCTCTCCGTACTCCGCTACAATCCAGTCTCTATTGAATAACTCTGGGTAGTTTGTGGCTTCAGGTATGTCTGCAATTGCATCCGATACTGTAGGGCCAGTAGGCAAATTTGATAACTTTCTTTGCTTTAAATTGCTAGGCTTTGCTTGCTGGGTAATCGGTTGGGGATACTTCGGCAACTCAAAATCCTCCCGACATCCAATGAGAAACAATCTTTCGCGATCCTGTGGCACTCGGTAGTGAGCAGCGTTCAGAACTTGATAATTTTCTTCTACTTTATAGCCTTTATCTTTAAACTTGCTGATCAGGGTTTCCAGAAGTTTTTTATGTTCCCCTATTGTCAGCCCCCGGACATTTTCCATTACAAAAAATTTAGGTTTTAGAGCGATAACCAGCCTTAGAAAGTGAAACACCAGAGAGTTTCGCGGGTCATCTAGGGCGCGTTTGCCAATTATGGAAAAGCCTTGACATGGAGAACCACTAATTACTACGTCAATTTCGCGATCGCCAATCGCAGACCGATTCCTGATTTCTTCTGCCGTAGTATCAATAACGCTCTTGCACAATATCGACCAGAAGGGGAAGTTAAACTGATGCGTGGCGCAATGAATCGGGTCTATTTCTACAGATGCAAGCACATCAAAGCCAGCTTGTTCAAAGCCAAGGGTCATCCCACCTGCACCGGCGAACAAGTCAACTGCGATCGGTCGTTGTTTCCTGGTCTGACGAGCCATGACATCTGTAGTCCTGAGAAGAAATTTTAAGGGTAGCGGAGCCGGACACAGTAGCGCAATCCCCTTGACTTCGGGGAGGCGTGTACTCCTTTTAGATGCAAAGCGCTGTCAATGACATCAACCGGGCGGCAATAGAGATAATATCCTTTCCGGCTCGCATCTCTACACAGTCTCTTGACAGTTTTGTAGTATATAAGTAGTATAAAAGAGCATCAGATATAAAAGAGATTGAAATCTCTATCTTGATAGCACGCGGCATTTGATTGCTAGTTATTGAAGTTTCTACTTCGCGCCCTAACCGAAAAAGCTTACATACTCACCGAAAAGTAGCCAAGGCTTTCTCGACTTGCGCGAAGTGACTTTCACCACAAGCGAGGTGATTTTCATGCAAGCTGCCGAGCGCGACCTGCGCTTAGATATGCTCAATAGTCTGCTAACCACACCGCATCGGCAATTGGAGCAGGTAGCTAAACTCCATGAGGAAATGGTACAACGCGACCCCATCTTTTATGGGCACTTGGCAGCCTGGTATCAACGCCAAGGCGATGTCCGTGACCATAAGGAAGTATTCCTAGGCAATCTGCTCACTAGCGGCTTAAAGGAACACCGCGACGCTGGTTTTATGCTCTTGCAAGAGTTTCCGCCTTACCAGGTGGCGCGGGTTGTGGACTTTATGAAGCAGCACCGGGACAAGCTGCCGCGTTCGGCTCGTACAGCAGTTCGGCGCTATCTGAAGGAAAGGGAAAAAAATCCCATGTTCTTTGACCGGGCGGCACTACGGGCACGGAAGGCAATGAAGCATCTTTATGCCAGCTTACATATTAAGCCGAGCGATCGCGCGGATGCGGTGCTGTTCAAAGATAATCCGCCAGAAGATAGCCTCGCCTATGGGTTGAAGCTGATGGCGATCGCCCAATCACCGCTAGAGCAAGCCCAACTGATTGTAGAACACAAAATCCCCTACACAGTTGCAGTGGGTGCTATTAAACAGATGACGCCCACAGTTTTAGTGGCGCTGATTAACTCTATGTCCCCCCAAGAGGTAATTAACAACCTCAAGTCACTCCAGACTCGCGGTGCAATGCAAAACCCCCAGGTAAAAGCACTCATTGACGAGAAATTAGAGCAGGCGCAAGGTGACGTTCGCGTGTCAGCTTTAAAGGCGCGAGTTGCGGCAGATGCGGCTGAACTGGACACCCAGACAGCAGCACGGCTAGAGCGCGTCATGGATGAGCAGGTGAAAAAGCGGGGCAAAATTGCCAAGCCTACCGCCTTGATGATTGACAAATCTAGTTCTATGGAAAGTGCCCTTGAAGTTGGTAAGCGCATTGCCGCACTAATTTCTGGCATTACCGAGGCAGATTTGTTTGTCTACGCCTTTGACACCTTGCCTTACCCTGTGAAAGCGCCTGGTAGCCAATTGAGCGACTGGGAGCGGGCATTTCAGCACCTCAAGGCAGGGGGTGCCACCAGCATCGGCTGCGGGTTGGAAGCTATGCGCCTCAGAAAGCAAATAGTTGAGCAAATCATCCTGGTAACGGATGAAGGGGAAAACACCGCGCCCTACTTCGCTGAAACTTATGACGCTTACAAGCGCGACCTCAAAGTCGAGCCAAGCGTCGTCATTGTTAAAGTAGGTTATTCCTACGATTGGCTAGAGCGCAAGTTGCAGGAAAGACAAGCGCAGGTGGATACCTTCACTTTTGCTGGTGACTACTACTCGCTCCCGAATCTTATCCCCCTCCTGAGTCGTCCTTCCCGGCTGGAGTTGCTGATGGAGATTCTAGAAACACCTCTACCAGTGCGGGATGACAAGTAAGGCGGGTAATTGCGAGTACCACAGCTTTCTTTAAATTGCCCACACTTCTAGAGGATGCTAGGAAGACGATGATACTCTATCGTCCTGTCGGATTAAAAGAACTCGAATTAATAGCCCAAACTGACTTTAAGGCATTTCCACCTCGACTTCCTGAACAGCCCATCTTTTATCCAGTTCTTAATTTTGAGTATGCAGAGCAAATCGCGCGGGACTGGAATACCAAAAGCGATAGTTTTGCTGGCTTCGTGACTAAGTTTGAGGTTGAAGACGATTACGCGCAAAAGTTTGATGTTCATGTTGTTGGCAGCCGTGTTCATCAGGAATTGTGGGTGCCTGCTGAAGAATTGGCAGAATTCAATCGCCATATCATTGGCACGATTGCAGTTGTCGCAGCTTATTACGGCGATAATTTCCAGGGTCATATAGATCCAGAAAATAACCTGCCAAAAGGTATTCCAATAGCAAAATAGTAGGCTGGCAATAGTCAAATATAAGGTTGTAAAAGTTTATGAAATTAGCAGAAGCTTTAATTTTGAGAGCAGATTGTCAAAAACGCATTGAGCAGTTGAGGCAAAGATTGCTCAGAAGTGCAAAAGTACAAGAAGGAGAACAGCCCCCAGAAGAGCCGCAAGGATTGATTGCAGAGTTAGAAGCAACCGTGAATGAATTAACCGATTTAATAAAAAAAATCAACAAGACTAATTCTCTGACAACTCTGGAAGATAATGTGAGCATTACGGATGCTTTGGCTCAGAGAGACACGCTCTCACTTAAACGCAGCGTGTATGATTCTCTAGTTAACGCAGCCGCTGTTACTTCAAACTTATACAGCCGCTCTGAAATCAAGTCATTCAGTACAGTTAATATTAGCGAACTGCAAAGTCAAATAAATAGTTTGTCTAGAGAGTACAGGGAGTTAGATACCAAAATCCAAGAAGCAAATTGGACTACTGAATTAATAAATTGAGCAAGTTGGTAGCCAAAGCAATAGAAGCGAGTACAACCCGCCAACTGGGTTAAGTTGGACTTGGTGGCTGCAAGCTACCCCTTTGGTAGCATAAAGGGCTATGCCTGGGTTCGACTCCCACTGCACAAGTTAAGCCCAGTATTGTTACAAGCGTACAGGGCATTGTTAAAGTTACTACCGCGTACTGATCTGTTGCATTTGGTGAGGGTGGGTTAGGGGTTTAATGCTCAATAAATTAATTGATTGAAAGATACAGTTTTTTATGAATGAAATGCAGACAGCTTATCAAGTGGTAGCCCTTGCGGTATGGCAAATTGTTACCGAACAACATCCCAAAGGCTTAACAGCGCTAGACCCCATGCGTCGCGTAAAGGTAAAGAGCAAAAGAAAATACAGCAGTTTCAGAACTTACAAAATTGGTTACTCAATTTTGAATTTTAGATGCAAGGATTTTGAATTACCCCCATAACTAAAGTTAGGGGCTTGAAACTGGAAATTACGAATTACGAATTACGAATTATTTTAGTCATGAGCATCTTTAAAGTAGAAGTTGTCAAAATTAACAGCGTCAATCCTCATCCCAATGCGGATAGATTAGACATTGCCACTTTTGAAGGAATGGCTTATCAAGTAGTAACTGCCAAAGGTAACTTCAAACCTGGGGATATGGCATTCTACTTTCCTATTGATAGCGTTATTCCCGATGAGTTTATAGATAAATTTGGGATTCGTCCTTACTATTCTAAGAAGCTACGGGCAGCAAAACTGCGCGGTATCTTTTCCGAAGGGTTACTTATTCCTGTAGGGGATAATTTTACAGGAAATGTAGGAGATGACTATACGGAACATTTTGGGGTGGCTAAGTACGAATACCCTATCCCGCAATTGATGAATGGGGATGTAGAAGCTGGAATTGGACAGTACAAGTTTCCTAGTCCAGAAAACCTGAAGCGCTATCGAGATGTCCTCCATTATGGGGAAGAAGTGGTGGTGACAGAAAAGTTGCACGGCACTTTATTCACAGTCATGGTGGATGCTGAGGGAACGCCGCACGTAGGCAGTCATAATTACTTTTGGAAAAACAACATTAATAACAAAACTTTAGTTTATGTTAGGGTTTACAATGAAAATATAGCCCTGCATAAGCTACCCGCTGATACTCAGATTTTTGGCGAAATATATGGCGTACAGGACATTAAATATGGCTTGAAAAACGGGGAAACTGAGTTTGCTTTATTTGCTGTAAAGAGAAAGGGCAAATTTCTTAATTATAAAGATTTTCTCGGCTTCTGTGAGGAGTTCTCCTTGCCGAGAGTACCTGTACTTTATACTGGTGGTTACAGTTGGGAAGCCGTTTCTCAGTTTAATAATGCCAATAGCGTACTCAGTCCCGACTGCATGATGGAAGGGGTTGTTGTCCAGCCTGTGGTTGAGAGAACGCATCCAGAAATTGGGCGGGTAGTGCTGAAACTAATTAGCGATCGCTACCTGCTGCGTAAGGACGGTACTGAGTTGCATTAGCCGATGTTGTAGTAGAGCGGTTTAGCACCGCTCATTCATTAGCGCTAAGCTAAACTAGCTTTAGCTTCCTTCGCTACTTGCTCTACGCTATCCTTAGTTAAGGTTTCTAAAGTCGATTGAGCTTGTGAACCTCCCAAGCGTTTGAGCGCCTGCACTACTCGGTAGCGAATTTGCCAATCTGAATGTGTTGCATAGGGAACGATCAGAGGAATGGCACGTGCATCTCCTAGTTCTCCAAGGGAACCAATGGCAGCCGTTTGTACCAATTCATTGTCGGAGGCGATCGCGTCTTCTAGCAATTCAAAACTGCGTGGATCGCCCAGTTCCCCCAAGGCAGCAATAATACTGAACTTCACGAGCCACTCAGGAGTACTGTGGTAGAGATTCTGTAAGTCTTCAAAGGCTTCTTTAAGCTTTAATGCTCCCAAAGCATCAGCGGCTGCCGCTTGCACATCTGGTTCCTCGTCGTTGAAGAGGCGATCGCGCAATATTGTTAAAGCAGTCTCTAAATTCTGGTGTCCCAGCGTATCCATCTGGCTGACTGCGCCATATCGCACGCGAGTGTTGCTGTCAGTAACAAGTGGTTGGACTAACTCAAATGCAATTGCCGGTTCCAACTGGCGTAGCTGGTTAACTCCGCGCACGCGATCGCCAAAATTTTCGGAACTCAGCAATTCTTTAACAGATTCAGGATTAACGCTCATTTATCTTATCTATATTGATAGTTATAGGGGAACTCAATTGCCTACAGTACAATGAAGCTTAGCGACATTATACGATATATCCAATACCTTCTAGGGTTTTGACTGATTGTAACCAGGCGGCTCTGTACTAATCCCTATTAGGTATTGAAATCATCCTAATCTGCGGCCATTGCCCGTACAATATCCCCACGGGTGACAATACCCACCACCTTGCCACTGTCATCAATTACTGGCAAGCGTCGGATGTTTTTTTCATGCATGAGCTTGGCAGCTTCCCGCAAGGGTTTTTCAGGATTGACTGTGATCGCATCACTCGTCATCACTTCTCCAACCGTTTGCCCCAGTGCCTTGTGCAAGTCTCGCTCATACTTGGCTGGGTTTTGCAAATAAATCACGCTATCTAGAAACATGATATATGCTGGCGGCTCGACTCCTGTTTCCTGCCACATTAAATCTGTTTCTGAGATCACGCCCACTAATTGACCTGCATCATCTACTACCGGCAGACCACCAATCCGGCGATCGGCGATGATTTGAATAGCTTCGTTTAGAGGCGTCTGGGGTTGCACCACTATCACATCGTGGCTCATTACATCAGCAACGGTTTTGGACATGCTTAGGCTTTTTTAGCTCAATATATCGGTCACTGAATTCATTTTAGGCAATAGTGGGTATCAAGAGGCAAACTTTAACAAAAACCAAATTTTATCCACTTACCTAGAACGGCGAAAGTAAATTTCTCCCCTTAATCAGCTGGTATTATTGCTGTGGGATAGACTTGTGACGACCCAGCCACGTACTTATAATAAGAAAGGTAAACCAACTAAGTAAATAAATTAAAGTCAACATACTTTATTTTTTGTAAAAAATGCCTATATTTCAGCTACTAACGAAGCAGTTAAATTGGCTAGTTATCTTAGTTTATTAACCAAGCTAACTGAGCTATTATTAACATCGTAAGAGTATCCTAATTTTTGGGTAATAAAGTCTGCCTCTAGCTAAGGGAAGAATCAGTCGCCCGGAACGTCTCTACAATAGTTTGTAGGAAATCACAACTAATATCATGTCCGGGAGATCGCATATAAAGTAGAGACGTTGCAGGCAACGTCTCTACTTAGGATGGCAAGAGCGGCATCATTCATCTATGAGGGCGATCGCGCTATCCACAGCACAGATGCAACAAACTTATTTCGCATTACCTTGGGGGTGGAGGATTTGGACTAGGGAGAGAAATCAAAATCGGTTTGGCAGTATGCATTAAGGATCTGGATGCAGTTGGCGATCGCACCTAAATGAGCAATTTCATAACCATGCGTGTTTTGCGTTGGAAACGCCAAGCAAGCTGCACGGGCAACATGACCAAACTTCATGGCAATTGAGGCATCACTACCGAACTGACTAAGTACCGCCAGTTGAATAGGAACATCGGCGTATGCAGCTACCTGTCGCAGCTGACTGTTGAGGGTTTCATCATAGATACCATAGCTATCTTGAGAAAGTAGCACTGGGGCAGCCCCCCCTGCAATTGGGTATTCCTCAGATAGAGGGCATACTTCCAAGGCAATTAAAGCATCTAGACGATGGTTTTGGGTAAAATACAAAGCACCAATCGCCCCAACTTCTTCCTTAGCTGACGCTACCAGATAAGTATCGACCGCTGGCGTCTTCAGTTGTTCAGCTAAAGCTAACAAAATTGCCACCGACGCTTTGTTATCCAGAGTGTAGCTGGCAATATAATCCTTGAGTCGCAGGGGGCGCTTGCGATGCTTACCCACTACCATGCGCGTTCCCGGCCTAATTCCAGCCTCTTCTAGTTCTTCCGGCGTGCATTTAGTTTCTATCCAGGCATTTTCCCACCGCACTGCCGTGTCTTCCTGCTGGGCTTTTTGAGGGGATTCGTGGGAAACGTGGCGCGAACCAAAAGAGAGAATACCGCTGATAATTTGGCTATCTCCCAACAAATCCACAACGCCTTCACCATAAACCCAGGGAAACGATCCTCCCAACCTGCGGACTTCTACGCGCCCTTCGGTTCCTACCGTTTTAACAATGGCACCGATTTCATCTTTGTGGGCTGTGATCGCGATGGCTCTTTGAGAATCGCGCCCTGAAATTTTTGCGATCGCATTTCCTGCCGCATCTAACCACGCTTCTACTCCCAGTTCCGCAAATCGGCTCATCAATAATCGATCTATTTCCCCTTCAACCCCACTGGGGGAGTGTTGCAGGACTAACTCTTCAATCGCGTTGAACAAAAGATCGTAGTCTGGCAAAGCCATACAGAAACTAACTCATAAGCGTGACCAATGAAACATATATTAAGGCTCAGACAGTGTTGAGTGCTACTTAAAAACTTTCTCACAAGTTACAAACTGCCATAGAGATGAGTAATATAGATTTGTCCTCTGCCCCATTAACACGGCAAAACAAGGCGCACTGTAGTCTGTTTGCTAGGTATACTTTCTATTGTTAATTCTCCTCCATGTAACTCAGTTAGAGCTTTAGCGATTGTGAGTCCCAAACCAGAACCCTGTTGCTCATATAGTTGGCGCTCAAATTGCATATAAGCTCCCACCTTCCGAATTTGTTCAGCAGTCATACCCCGTCCATAATCAGTAATGTACAGAATATAGTTATTGTTGTCCTGAGTGCTGATCACTTGAACAGGGGTGCCCGCAGAAGAAAATTTAAAGGCGTTATCTATTAGTTCTTCTAAAATTTTCTTCAGCTTCAATTCGGAAATATGAACAGTTGCATCTTGCACTTCTAACTTCCAATCTGATTCTCTGGCTACTTGTTGCGCTTTTTGAGTAACAACCTCAGTAATCACCGACTGCGGATAACTCATTCGATGATTTCGTAGCGCCTTAATTCGCTCAGGATCAGTTGCCACTATTTGTATATTCGCTAAAATCAAAAAGTTCTGTATTAGCTTATACAAGTTCCTTGCATACTTATTAATATCCTCTCCTTTTTCAAGAATTTCAATCGGTTCTATAGAATCATATTCGTTGATAAATATTTCTGATATATCGATGATTTTGTTGATGGGATTACGCAACTCCGCAGGAAGCGACAGGGTAATATTTGCCCGTAACTCATCCAACTTTTTCTGGGTCTGTTTGCTGATTGCTTCTTGTTTTGATAAACGAGTCGTAATAGTTTGTAATAGTTCATTGCGAGTAAATGGCTTGGTCAAGTAGTCATCTGCTCCTAGCGCCATGCCTTGGCGCAGATCAGCTTTGTCAGCTTTAGCAGTGAGAAAAATAAAAGGTATTGTTGCAGTTTCCGTATTTTTACGTAGGGCAACTAGGACATCATAACCATCGAGTTCAGGCATCATGATGTCGCAAATAATTAAATTGGGTATATGTTCTTCAGCTAACTGCACGCCGATGCGCCCATTTTCTGCACCTATGGCATGAAAATCCTCAGCGTCAAGCATATCTAAAAGGTTTTCTCGAACAGCTTTCTCATCTTCAATTACTAAAATTTTTTGCATTTGCTTATGTTCTCTTCTTCAAGTGCAGGTTAACTATAAATATTGTACCCATACCAACTCCACTTTTAACGGCGAACTGCTCCCCGTGCAATTACACAAATTGTTTTACGACAGAAACTTATGTCAAAGTTTTCATTGAGTCTGGAGAAACAATCTCAATTTCATTAAAGATGATGCGTGCTCTTCCTTTATCTTTGGCGTTGTAAAGTGCTTTGTCTGCGGCACCGATCAGCAGTGCCGGAAAAGCTTTAGGCTCAGGAACCATGCTAGCCACTCCCAGGCTAAGGGTGACATAAGAGCATATAGGAGACTTTTTATGAGCAATAAATAGTGCTTTGACGCCAGAGTAGATTTTTTGGGCAACTTGCATAGCACCCGCACTGTTAGTATTCGGTAAAATTACTGCAAATTCTTCTCCCCCATACCTCGCCACTACATCGCCTGGTCGATGCACAGCATTACGGATAGCACTAGCGATTTGTTGCAAGCAGTCATCTCCTGCCAGATGGCCATAGGTATCATTGTAGAGTTTGAAAAAATCGACATCACAGAGAATCAGTGACAGGGGTATTCCATCACGTGCGTGCCGTTGCCACTCAACAGAGAGAGCTTCGTCAAAGCAGCGGCGGTTCGCTAGTTGAGTTAGACCATCTAAAGAAGCTAGACGCCGTAATTCTACATTTGCGGCTTCTAACTGTTGATAAAGTTGCGCTTGTTGAATTGCGATCGCCACTTGGGTGACTAATTGCCTGAACAAATCAATCTCTAATTGCTGCCACTGGCGGGCACCAGAACACTGATGGGCAATGAGCATTCCCCACAAATCTTCTCCTTGCAGAATTGGTGCCACTAAATTGGCTCGAACCTGAAACTGAGCGAGTAAATTAACGTGACAAGGTGCTAAACCAGCGTTATAGATGTCATTAGTCGCTACGATTCGACCCTTTTTGTAGAGTGGTACATAGGTTTCTACAAAGCAAGTGTCTTGAATGTTTTCTCCCAAGATTGAGGGATAATCATCAGCCACGGATTCTACACAGACGCAACCACTCCAGTCTGGTTCAAAGCGGTAAATGAATACTCGCTCTGTTTGCAAGAACTGCCGGACTTCCGAAACTGTGGTGTTGAGGATAATTTCCAAATTTAAAGACTGGCGGATGCGAGTAGCGATCGCCCCCACTAGCCGCTCAAAAGCAATCTGATTTTGTAGGGCTGTTTGTGCCCGTTGCCGGGAAATTATTTCACTGTGTAATCGCTCATTAGCAATTCTTAAATAGGTTGTTTGCTCTTCTACAACTCGCTGTAAGCTATCTAAAGCTGTACATATTTCTATTGGATCGAGGATAGAAAGTAAGCTACTTTGGGTAATCAGTCCTAAGAGTTCCCCCGCATCGCCAACTACAACTAATCTGCGGATGCGATGCTGTTGCATTTGTTGATGAGCCGACCACAACAGTTCATCCGGTCGAGTTGGCAACAAAGGAGTGCTCATCACCGAATGCGCTTGAGTTTCAGTTAAATCTACTCCCTGAGACTGAAGTTGCACAATATCGCGTTCTGTAATAATTCCCACAGGCCGAAGGAGCTTCTCACTCTCTTTTTCGACAATCACCACACAACTGACATGGTATGTGGACATTAATTGCGTCAAGCTTAATACAGAGGCAGTTACTGGAGCGTGCATTACCTGAGTGGTCATCACCTCGCCTACCCGTCTTAATTTGAGCAAATCCGCCGGTTGCAGGACTGCACGAATACTTTCGTGTGTGATGATGCCAACCAGTTCTTCTGTGGAGTTGATAATCGGCAGGTGGCGTATCCGATGCTGACGCAGCCGGGAAATTACACTCATAATATCTTGAGCTTCTGATTCCGTCAGCGCGATTATTTGTTGGGTCATCACAGCAGCAATCTCCACGCTTGCTAAGGAGATGCTTGCTGCCGCTAGTTTGACTACATCTCGTTCCGTGAAGATGCCCACTAATCGCTGCTGGTGAGCAACTAAGACACAGCTAGTTCGTGCAGCGCTCATCAGCGCCACCACTTGAGAGACAGGCGTCTCAGGAGTAACCGTCAGGGGGCGGCGATCGATGATTTGATTAAGAGCTAAAGCATTAGGTGCAAGCATAATATTATTGAAAGGAGTTATTGTAAGCGATAGACCGCCGTCAGCCATGTATAGTGCCGCCGACATTGAGAGCCCTGTCTTCATTTAGTTATGCCCAAATTAGTCGATGGGGCTATAGGGTAAAGCATTTTTGTAGCAATGTTACCAAACACTACGCTAACCGGGAATACTAAATTGATGCTCCCAAATGGTCTCGGAACTGCTATTCACTCTCATAATTGCACGGTGCCTCAATAACTCCCATACAGTGGAACCACCTATGAGCGAAATTTCCCCAAGTCCCAAACCCTGTACTCGTTGCGAATGCTTGCCCAGCCCTATTCAGTCAACCGGAAGGCTATATCTATGGTTTCCTGTGAAGCATAGCCTGACTAAAGTCATCCAGAAGCTGAAATTAGCCGGAGTTGACGCCCAGTTACTCAAAGATGGGCAAACCTTAAGCATTACTTTAGCAGCACCCCAAAGTCCAGAGTTGAGTAACATCTTGACGACCACATTGACTAATCGAGAGTTAAAGGATACGCAGACTCTTTTCGTAAGTGGTATGCAGGAACCCCAGCTTGAGGATTTTCCCAAAGTCACCTCACTGCGGCAGTTCATTAGTCTTAATCAGGCCAGTTGGTTACTAGAGATACTAGCAGCCAAGCGGGTCACCAGTCATTTTCAGCCAATTGTTGAGGCTAATGATACTAAGATTGTCTTTGCTCAAGAAGCGTTGCTACGGGGTATCGCTGCCGATGGCAGCTTGATTAATCCAGGTTCAATGCTAGATGTGGCTAATGATGCAGGTTTATTGCCGCAGCTTGACTCTGTAGCTCGGAAAAGCGCCATTTTTCAGGCGGGACGCCACTGTATTCAAGAAAAATTATTTATCAATTTCAGCCCCACGTCGATTTACGATCCAGTCTCTTGCCTGCGTTCGACACTCACTGCCATTAAGGAAGTAGGCATTCCTCACGAGCGTATTGTTTTTGAGGTGATTGAGTCAGATCGGATACAAGATGTCCATCACCTCAAAAACATCCTGAAGTTTTATCGAGAAGCGGGTTTCAAAGTTGCTTTAGATGACTTTGGAGCTGGTTACTCCAACCTCAACCTGCTCCACCAGTTGCGCCCCGATTTTCTCAAACTGGATATGGAGTTAATTCGCAATGTGCATCTCGATCCTTATAAGGCTTTAATTACAGAGAAGATTTTGGAAATCGCTCAGCGTTTAAACATTAAGACCATTGCTGAAGGGATTGAATCAACAGAGGAACTCTGCTGGGTCAAGGAACACGGGGCTAACTTTGTACAAGGTTATTTGATTGCTAAACCTTCTATGTTGCCTGTAACAACCACGCCTTACATTGCTGCGTAGAGCAATCTCGCCCCCGCTATTTTTATGCTGGAAAGTTCGGCTAATAGATTTGCAAAGGCGGACATCCTAGACTTTAAACATTGCGATCGCTCTGCCCTTCTCGGAGTTCCACTACATATTTTTCCAGTTCAGCCGCCCGGTGCGTAGCAGTGTGTTCTGCCAGGGCGCGGGCGCGATCGCCAATTGCCAATCGTTCTGCTTCCGGTATTTCCCGTAAATAACGCAACACATCTTCTGTAGAATCGGCGATGAGGATTTCTTTGCCAATCTCAAAGATAGTATCAAGTCCTTGCCAGCGATCGCTAATAATCGGAGTCGCACACGCACCAGCCTCAACTAGTCGCACGCTGGGAGAATATCCAGCTCGCATCATGTCAGCGCGTGTCATTCGATTTTGTATTTTGTATTTTGTATTTTGTATTTTGGATTTTGGATTTGCACTCCCCTATTAAATTGGGGGCTTGAATCAGATTATCTTGGTCATAGTGCAATGATTTAATTAGTAACTTCAATTCGCTTAAATTTAACTGATTCAGATTGATAACTTTCACCTGACATAATCGGTTGGTATTGTTTAATCTCCTCAGGGGGTAAAAGTTCTAATATTTTATGCCAGTTTAGGAATAAAGCATTATGGCTAGTACCGGAATTATCATTAAATCTCATTAAATTATCTTGAGTCTCATTCTGTAAAGTTGTCAGATTACTTGATTTGCTCCTGAATTCTGACTCAGCTAGCTTTAAATTATTCCAAATATCCCTGATTTGGATGATCTTATCTAATTTATTATCTTGATGAGTGACTATTAGCAGCTCATTTTTTTATCTTATTGGGCAATTTTTGACCATTCAGCTTCTTGGAGACAAATCAGAGAGGAACGAACGCTAGATATTTTTACTGTAGCTTGAATTTCTGGTAATTGTAAAGTTTTGCTAGAAAGCTCGTAAGCATCTTGAGTGTTATCTTGGATAAAATTACTATAGCCAACCCATTGATAAAAAGCTATAGCCCACTGCTGTCCCCATTTCTCTACCTTACCTAAATCAAAACTATCTTCTAGTGTAGCCAAAGAGGCTAGAAAGTTATCATCAATTGATAAAGACTTAATTCGTAACTCGTCAAGTAAGCACTTAATATTTCTTGGTTCTGCATCAATAATACTAGCTAGGGGCAGCAGATTTTTTAATGCATACTGACCTAGCTGATTGTTTATACTTTCTGCAAGATAGCAGATTATTATGAATTTGCTATCACTAGAGATAATATGAAAAATTATCTTGAATTTGTCAAAATAATAAATTCCTGGTATTTTCGAAGCCATCCTGTTTTCATCTTTCAATAGTAAATCTACAGTAATTAGACTAGCTGGTAAAACTTTAGCCGTTGTTAGCCAGGTAATATCGACTACGGGTTCAGAGTCCTGTTCATGAAAAATTAACCGTCTCAAACCAGAGATGAATTCTCTAGAATTAAGCGTACTTTGCCATTCTTGACACCAATCATTACCCTTGGTATTAAATGCAGTGCTTACCTCCATTGGACGTTCAATCGCATCTCTAAGTAAAGAAAAAATTCCTGCGGATTTAGCAAGTTTTACAGAAACTTGAGAGTGTAATATGAGATTAGGGTCAATGTAGTCCTTGTGCCAAGGTGCATCGGCAATAAAAACTTGGTCTGCAAGGCGTAGTTGACTGTTAGCAGTTAGCACAGGTAAATTTTTAACAGAACGCCCCTCTAAAGATAATTGGGCTTCAAGGCGCTGTAATACTTGTATGGCGTAGTTAAAGTCTTCTTTATTTAGAGGTATGTTCTTGTACTCAGAGGCTAACTCTTGGAGGAAGTCTAGGTAATCTTCTACATTGGGCGATCGCTTTTGACCTAAAAGTTCATAAACCTCACCTGTTCGATGGGTAAAAGGTATAGTGACGCGGCGACTTCCGAAAAAAGGGACATCATTCTGAAAAGCGTGTATTGGCTTCCAAAACTTATCTGTAAACTCATCCCACAGGCATTTGCGGTTTTGAAAACGCTCTTTAACTTGTCGTCGTTGCTCATCAGTTGTAGGACTTTCTACAAAAGTAGAATAAAGATATTTGTATACAGCTTTAACTGATGTTAAGGTATCCATACCTTTTTTTATTGTTTTTATTTCATCTGTCATTTTCCCAAAGCCCAATTAATGTATCAAAATGATCTAGTACCCTATTTGGCTCTATCGGTTGAAAGCCAAGAGCGTTCCTAATTTCTACCTTCAATAAGTTCCGCTGGCTACGAGCGAATATAGGTTTTTGGCTAGCAACTAAATGAGCATCTTGAATGAAGCATACATCTTTAGCACGATATAGCCTATTTTCAGGTGTTATAACACCAGCATATTCCTGAAGTTTCTCCGGCTGGCGCTCAACAGGAAGCCAGGGTTTATCTCGAATTGCTTCGATTAGTTCTTTAGTTCCATTATTTACTTTTGCTTCTTTGATGTCTTCCCAATTATCTACAATGTAGTTAAAAACTTCTATACACGCATCAGCAACCGCATCAGAACCAGAAATATTGGCTTTCTGAATTAGATTATCTACACAGGCTAACAAATCATCTGCACTAGGTTTGGCCTGCATTCCCAAGGACTCAAAAAAATCGAGCCAGAGTGGAGAATCCTGCAAATAAAATTCCATATCGGGAATGGCAGCTTTATTTCCGAGAATACGGCTAACTATTTCACTTTCAGGAGTATATATTAAGGCAGGCGATCGCAATCTTCCATCAGTGCAACGCACCAGACGTGCTTTCTTAATTTCCTCCTTGAGTGTAGCTAAAGTCTGAGGTTCACCCTGTAGTTCCTTTTTGGCTTCACGTAGATTATCTCGAATCCATGCCAGCACTGTTAACTGTTCATCAGAAGCAAGGGACAAATACTCAGGCAACAAGCAATCTTTAATTAGTCTGGCACGATTCAGTACTGGAACTTCTAGCAGGCGGAATAGTGGCAACCATTCCTTTTTAGCTGTTCCTAAACGCAAAAGTCTTAAAGTGCCAGCGATTTCTGGTGGTTCGTATCCATCACCAGGAATATATATATTTTCATCGTTTAAGCTGACAAGCTCATCTGAATTTGTGGGATAAATCGGTAGTTGTCGCAGTTGCGTATACTTATCAGAGCGATATTCTCTTTCACCCGTGAGCCAACGCTTATCTGACAGAAAGTTTAAGATAGATGTATAGTACTTTCGGTCATAAAGTGGCAGATATTGCTCGTAACGTAAATAAATATACTTTGTAACAGTTGAGCCTGTAATTAACCAAATCAGTTTTCCAGGATGTTGCTTTATAAAATTGTCTATCGCCTCCTCAAGATTTGGTGGTGCTTTTATAAGGGGAACTCCAAAATATTTGACTGCGGCAACAGTTTCGTCATTGATCTCAGATAGACGCAATAAAGGAGTGTTAAAAAATCCCCCTTTATGAAGCTTGCCATCATCTCCTGGAACCAGTGGGGCTGCTTTTAGTTCCTCTAGTGGCAAATATCTTTGATTGACATTTGCAAAGTAACGGTAAACCAGAGTTAGCCATTTGGCGTTTGGGGGATTGGGTGCATCAGGTTCCCACTCATATACTTTTGACTGCGAACCAATTACATTAACCAGTTTCTTTGCTACTTCTGTGACGTCCATATTGGAAACGCCAACTCGATTGAATAGAGACACCTGATTGTATAAATTTGCATGGATGAACCATTCAGGATAATTGGCAAATATCTGCCTTGCTTTCTCATCCGCAATATAGATAGTTCCTATGGGGTTATATCCGAATACTTGCAAAGTATCATTAGCAAGAATCGCTAACGGTAACCCGCGTAAGTCTCTATGACCATCACTAATACAATACTGGAGTATATCAACAATCCACTGCCTATTGCGTAGGCTTGCTTTAGGCGCATCCTGTAAAGGAACTCCCAGCGGTTTATTTTCAGTTAAATGTTTACGCAAGTCAGCAGGCTTAAATGTCTCTATGTGACAATTTGCCTCTTTAAAAGCTGACAAAATTGCGGTGGGTAAAGGCGGGTCAGGAATATAAATATTATCTGCACACAAAGGCGATACTAATTTTTTCCACCAGTCACCAGAGAGAACTTTGACTGTTGGCGGAGTTACCCAAGTGTGGTTTACTGTTGAACGTACAACATTTTTTTGGTACAAAAGCTGAGTAACATAGCGATGTAGTTCTTCTAAAGCTTTGCTAACAGTTATTTTATTTACAGGCCAAAGCTTGTAAAATTCATCTCGATTATCTTTGCCGATGTCTTCTACTAAATCAGCAATTAAGTTAGCACAGGCAAAAGTTACTTGATATTGGCAAAAATTTTGTTTTGGAAACGCAAAGTTACGCAAAGTTAACGCCAAGGTACGCAGAGAATAAATTGACTGGGAGCAAGAGGTCTACTAATTAGCTGAGTTTGAAATAGCCGCATTTTGCTGCATACCTTCGAGTTCTGCGTATATATTAAGAAGTTCATCAACGCGATGAGTGCAGGTGTGTTTTTGCAAGATAGTTTGGTATCCGCTTAGGCAACTCCTCAGTAGACAAACGCCCTAACCGCACAACTCCTCTTTCCTCTTTCTCTTTGCATCTTTGCAGTTCATTATAAGGTGTTAAAGTAAATTCCGTATGAGTTGTATTGCAGAATAACCACGTAAAGACGTTTTGGCGGAACTTTTTGTTATGGTACAAAAAATTGTTTTTACTATTATTTAGATTTTTGTGGCTTTGTGCCATTTAAGATGTTAAATCGTATATCAAAATTTTGCATATATAAGTTCATGTAAGACATCAAAGCATAGCTAAATATTACAATTCCCATCATTTCCAAAAATTCTTCTGCATTCGTGATTAGTGCGTATCCCAGGTTCCGTTGACCGTATAAATCGGCATAGTATCCGCCGATCATCTCCATCCCCAGGGCACCTCCTACATAAATTAGTCCTGACAGGAAAAAGAGAGGTCTGCTCTTTCGGGGAAGATTAGTAAGAAACTTGAGATAAGATTTAGTGAATATAAGAACAAAGATAACCCCAGGAATTACCCAAATGTAGTAAAAGATTCCTCCTAAGTGGAATGCGGAGCGTAAGTCTGGGATAATTAGTATTTCGTGAATACTTATCGTTTCATCTAAGGATAGAAATAAAAATATAAAGGATAGGGCTTTCCAATGACCAAAATAGCGATCGCTATCTACCTTCTTAGCCGCAGCAATGATGGCTAGCAAAATTGCACAAAACAATAATGTAAATGATTGATACCACGTAGGATAATTTAGCTCCTTGTCGAGGATAAAGAAATTTATCCAATCTTGACGATAGTTAAATACGTACCTGGCGTACTGTAAAATTATGCTGACAAGGGTGAAGCAGCTCGCTACGATAGCCAGAATTTTCGCGATTCTAATAGGGGAAATAGAAATTTCAAATTTCAAGACAAATTACCTTTGATAATTTAACAAGGGGAAACTCCAGCCCCAGTCGTTTTATTTTATAGATGCACGACAGTATCTCAAGGAAGTAGAGACGCGAAATTTCGCGTCTCTACAAGATCTTGTTCATAGGCAGTGATAAAGTCGATACTTATAGCCAGCGACCTTGGGTAGGGAACGGGAGTCAATAACGCACTTTTGTGCTTCTGGCTCGATAGTAGCTGTGAAATTTACCGTCCACAGATCTAATGGTCGTGGGAGTTGCGTGATCGCTCTGTAGAGGGCATCGGTAACAGTTCGGGAATCATCGCCTTTATGTGCTAAGAGAAACTGAGGGTTACTCGTGATAGAAGCTGTTGCTGTTGGTGTTAATGCTCCCAATGAGGCGCGCTTGAACTCGAATGCTAACCCCATCATTGCTCTCGTTTCATGGTGTGTTTTGTGAAGCGTAGCAATAAGAACTGGCACCTGAGACATTTCTTGGATTTTGGGAACTAAAATATCAGGGCGTTTGGATTTTTGATAGGCAACATTGGAGACTACTGTTAGTCCACCGAGGAAACCCATTACCAAAATTAGCATGACCGCTTTTTTCCCTCTTGATTTGAGGAAATTAAGCATAGATTGCTGACGCTCACTCCATGCCTCCCCTGTCCCGGTGATTACGGTAGAAGCATCCCAACAAATAGCCAGGCTAGATCCTAGCAAAACTATCACAGATGGAAAGTAGACAAAGTGATAACGAGCAGCCAAGGTTAAATCAGCACCTAGACCGTAAGTAATGCAGAAGAACAGGGCGATCGCAGCTATTGTAAACCCACCCAAAGTTTGAAGAGTCAAAGCGGAAATAGGTTGCCCCATCTGGATTCTGAGGCTACTGATGAAGATTGGTAGCGCCCAAAGGATAAACATTACTACAACTAGACCAGAGGCGATCGCAATTGGTAAAGCTACACCTTCCACTGGCAACAACGCCAGCATAGTGATTATCCATGCCAAAAGTCGAGCAATCGGTTCCAGCCAGTCGCTGAAGATATTACCGCTGTAAATCCATTGCGTCAGCTCGTTATCAGAAACATCCTGCAAGGCAGGTATCCACACTAAGCCTCCCACCAGGGTGCCCGCAGCGACAGCGTAGATCCGCCACCAATGAAAGTGGAAAGTTTGGCGATTAAATTTTAAATCCCTGATCCAAAATCCCAGCAAAACCAACGCCTCAGCACAAAGGCCAAGGACGAAGAAGTAATGAACCGCAATACCTAAGCTGTTCGCCCCCACCCAGATTAATCCCACCCAGATAGGCAAGCGAGTACGGCTGTGGATAGTCCGTACAGCAACTACTAGACAACACAGAGAAGCAATAAGTAACAAAATTGTCAAGGTATAGTGGCGAGCTTCCTGAGCCAGAAATATACCATAGGGGGAAACTGCCATCATTGCTGCTGCCATTTGACCCACTAAGCGGGAGCGAAAGGCAAAGCAACCGAAGCCAAATATGGCGGGAATTGAGGCTACACCCAAAACGGCACTGAGCGATCGCTCTCCCCACAATGAAACCAGTCCTCCTACTGTGGGAAACAGCTTCATCCACAGGTGAGCTAGCACAAAGTAGACTGGGGGATGGGTACTCTCTGTCATCAAGTGGTCGATAACTGCTCTGATGCCAGCTTCCGGGTGAGGTTGCAGGGGTTGTAGGAGAGTATCTAGCGCGATCGCTCGATCCAGCGGCACTGTCTGTAAACTATTACCTAAGCTAAAAACAAGCGTGGCTAACTCAATGGTCGAAGGAGGCTTCGACGCTAAATTGGTAAAGCGTAGACCAGTTCCGATGGCTATCCACAATAAAAGTAGCAGGGGATGAAACCAGTAGCTCGCCCAAGTTGGGATTTTGAATTGGGGATTTTTAATTATTAGATCAAGCACTAATAGTGAACATAAATAAACATAGCCATGCTACCTTGTCTAGCTGAGTTTATTTATATCTAGCTATTTAATCGCTAAAGCAATTGGAGAATTTCACCAGCTGCGCGATCGCATACTCCCACTTCCCCTAAAGAACGGCGCATTTCCTCATAGCCTGCCAAAGTTTGCTGACGTCTTTGGGGATTAAGCAGAAGTTCTAGGGCTTCTCGGACAAGATTTTCCGGTGTAGCTTGCTCCTGTAGCAACTCGGGCACAATTGGCTTCATATCCACCAGGTTAGGTGGAGACACAAAGGGGATGGAAACTTTTAGGAAGGTACGGGCAATCCAGATTGTCATCGGGCTGACGCGGTATGTAACTACCTGCGGTACGTCTAGCAGGGCAAGCTCCAAGTTCACAGTACCGGATTTGGTAATTGCTAGGTCAGCAGCTGCAAGCACTTCTGGGGTTTGATCGGCGATGAGGGTGGCACGCAGACCGTAATCCTGAATAGCTTGTTCAATCTGACGTCGATACGTTTCTAGGGATAGGGGAATCCAGAAGTGAACCTGGGGCAACTGGGCTTGAATTTGTTGAGCAGCCTGGAAAATTACCGGCAGGAGATACTTGAGTTCCTGACGTCGGGAGGCTGGTATCAGAGCGATCGCCACTTGAGATGGCTCAATCCCCAATGCTGCCCGCGCCTTCTCCCGGTTAGGGAACCCTTGTATACGGTCTACCAGAGGATGGCCCACCCAGCTGACCGATGCTCCCCGCTCTTTGAAGTAACGAGCTTCTTCGGGAAAAATCGCCAGTAGCCGGTCAGTTATCTCTACAATCTTTTCCGTGTCCCGCAGACCTAGCGACCACACCCACTGCTGCGGGGAGATGTAATACACCACCGGCACAGAAGGCAGCTGACGTCGTACATAACCGCCAATGGTCAGATTTGGTCGCATGTAATCAATTAGCACTACTAGGTCAGGTGGGTGTTGCTGGAGATATTGTTTAGCACGCCGCTGAATTTGTAGGGTTGGTAAAACATAAGGTAGTGCTTCCAGAATTCCTACAGAACCGATGCCAGTAGTATCGCCCAGGAGAATCGCCCCAGACGCGGCCATGCGCGAGCCTCCCAGTGCCACAATCTCTAATTCCAGCCCAGTTGCTTTTGCTTGCCGCTTCAAGGCGTCAATCAGTAGCGCCCCCTGTAAATCTCCAGAAACCTCCCCGGTGCTGATAAAAATTCGCCGGGGGGCAGAAGCTTCGGGTGAAGTTGCCTTTGTTGCCAGTTGGGGAAACAGGTGGTCAGGGGAATAATTGAGATTTAAAGTCTCCCCTGCTTCTTTGCTCCCCTGCTCCTGTGCGCCTGTTCTCCTCACTCCTCACTCCTTACTTGAAGACGCCGACCTGGAATCGGACCGCGCCGTCCTTCTTTCTGCGACAGTTGCAAAAATTGTCGCAGGTGCTGCAAGTGTTCGTTATCCGGTAGCAAATCCAACTGTTCTAAAGCTTGATTCAAAGTTAATCCAGAGCGATAGAGAATCCGAAAGGCTTTTTTGAGGTATGCCAGATCTGTTGTTGTGAATCCGGCTCGTTTTAGTCCCACCAAGTTGAGCGATCGCACTCGCGATGGGTTTCCTTCAACCAATATATACGGCGGCACATCCCGGTCAATGCGGCTCATGCCTCCCAGCATTGCCCGTCGCCCAATATGGACAAATTGATGAATGCCTACAAGCCCACCAATCACAGCTCGCGACTCTACATGGACGTGACCAGCTAAAGCCACCGCATTAGCAATTACTACAGAGTCTTCAATGACACAGTTGTGAGCGACATGAACATAAGCCATCAGCAAGTTATTATTGCCGATCACTGTTGCTTCACCAGCACCTGTCGCCCGGTTAACTGTAACGTACTCCCTAATTCGGTTCCCGTCACCAATTTTTACCCAGCTAATAGCGCCGTCATACTTAAGCTCTTGAGTTTCCAGCCCAATTGCTGCTCCGGGGAAAATTTGATTGCCAGCGCCTATCTCCGTCAGTCCCTCGATGACGACATGAGCGCCAACCACCGTTTCCGCGCCAATTTTCACTTTCTCTCCAATCACCGCATAGGCACCCACCCGCACCGTTGGGTGCAGATCGGCTCCTGGGTCGATAATAGCGGTGGGATGAATCAGTGTCGTCAAGGTTGCTACTCCAGCCATCAGCCAGATCCTCAGCGGTTATTGGTCAGTAGTCCGCAATTAGCTCGCGCATCCTTTCTAAGTACGGACTACAGACTACGGACAAAAGTGTAAAAGCTGATAGTATGCCATCAGTCTACTAAAGAGAACATCAGTTCTCCTTCTGTGACCAACTGGCCATCAACTTCAGCACGAGCCTGCATCTTCCCAAAACGACGCCGTTTGACACAAAGCAGTTCCACACTCATCACTAGCTGGTCGCCTGGTACGACTGGGCGGCGGAACCGAACTTTATCAATTCCAGCAAATACAAACAAGTTGCCCTCCACATCCGGCAGCTGAGTCAACACGATGCCGCCCACTTGGGCCATTGCTTCCACAATCATTACGCCGGGCATGATCGGACGCCCGGGAAAATGTCCTTGAAAATGCGGTTCGTTGAAGGTGACATTTTTAATGCCAATAGCCCGCTTCCCTGGCACATACTCGATAATTTTGTCTACCAGAGCAAAGGGATACCGATGGGGCAGCAGTTTCTGAATCTCTTCAATTGTGAGCTGAGTTTTGGCAGACGCGGGGGTGGAGATACGAGAACTTAAGTCTTGATTGCCCTCGATTGCTAGATCGCCAGGGGCAGTGGGTGTGTTGACATCAATCAGGGTGGACATTGGCAGATTTAGATAGAGGTGGAAGCGATTTTTAGATTTGAGGTTTGGGATTTGGGATTCAATTCTTTCATCCCAAATTTTGGCTCGCCAGCACAGTTGCTAGTTCGATATGCAGGTGGTGGCTGGCTTTATAAGCGAGGAAGTGAGCCTGGGGGATCGTTCCTAGTAAACTTAAATCCCCTACTAAATCTAAAAGTTTATGACGCACTGGCTCATTTGAAAATCTTAACGGAGGATTAAGCCATCCTTGGGCGTCGCAGACAAGAGCATTTTCTAAGCTCCCACCCTTGATTAAACCGGCTTGCCGCAGCTGTTCTATCTGGTGGGCTAATCCAAAAGTACGAGCTGGTGCGATCGCCAGCGCAAAACTTTCTGAGTGCGGCCTCCAGCTATACCACTGATTGCCAATTGCCGGTAAGTCAAAGTCAATTCCGTAAGTGAAACAAGTTACTGGTGCTGGTAAGGCAGCAACAAATGCATCGCCTTTATGCACCCAAACAGGAGACATGATACACGAGCGATGAGCCAGAGGGGAAGAAGAAGAAACTTCTTGCTGCTGACTTTTGGCAATCGCCTCAGTCCACAAGAGCGCTGAGCCATCCAGTAGCGGAACTTCCGGCCCATCGATCTCAATCCGGGCGTCATCAATACCCATACCTGCTAGGGCTGCCAATAAGTGTTCCACAGTCCGCACACTGGCGTTTTCTACAGCAAGTTCTGTAGAAAGAGTTGTCTGGCTGACACTCTCTACCCGTGCTGGGACGAGGGGTGAGTTAGGTAAATCTACTCTAACAAAGTAGCGTCCCTCCCCAACTGCCGCCGGTAGCACTCGCACATGGGTGAGGACGCCGCTATGGAGTCCTACACCCGACAACTCAAAAGACGCCCCCAAGGTATTTGGGATTTTAGCTTTTGGATTTGGGATTGAATTCACAAGCACCTCCGGGAAGTCTGGAAGCCCACCGTATAAGGACGTGGGAGGAAAGACGACGCGTTTGCGTAGCACTTAGCGGTTTTAACCGCAGTTAGATTTTGGTGAATATTGCCACACAAGAAATGATTTTGGATGCGATGGTTGTGCTTGGGACTCAACCACCTGTGATTGCTAACTAGTATCCCCCAATCCCAAGTCCAAAATCGTTAGAATCGTTCTCCAATACCAAAATGGAGGCGGCTTTCACCGTTGTCATTAAAGCCATAGTCAACCCGAATCGGGCCGAGTGGAGACTGAACCCGGACGCCTAAGCCGTAGCCAAAGCCATTACCTGGTTTGCCCCGAACGCCTGCTGGGTCACCGGGTACGCTATTGCCGGAACCGAGGTCGGTGGCGGCGTCAAGAAATAAAGCCCCGCCGACAACCGAGAAAATCGGGAAGCGATATTCAGCTGTGGCCTGAATAAAGCTGCGACCGCTACCGACGTCTCCTTCTTCATAGCCCCGCACCGAGTTACTACCACCCAGGGAAAAGGCTTCATAAGGCGGCAAATCGCCCAGTACTGTTCCGCCTTGGATATTAAAGGCAAGAGCTTGAGGACCTTCTTTAAAGCGGGTAAAGTTAACTGGAATGTAGTAGCTGTAGCTACCCCGCAGGCGATTCATGAGGATGTTTCCCTCTCCTATGGGGATAGACTGCTCGACGCCCACCCGCAGCAGCGAACCTTGGGTGGGTGTCGCGGGGTTATTGCGGCGATCGCGCACAGCTCCAAGTTGGAGGCTTAATAAGTCATCTCTCCCCGAGCCACTAAAGCTCAGGTTGTTGCCAAACTCATCTGTAGGGGCTAAGTCGCCATCGGAATCGCGAATGGAAATTCGCTGGTACTGCAAGCCCAAAGACGCCCTCCATTCTGAGCCGCCAAAGACGTCCCGAGTCAGGGGACGGCTAAAGGTGATATCGCTGCCCAGCCGCACAACACGGGGTCGGTCTCCATCGTGCTCAGGACCAAGTCTGATGTCTCGGTCGCCGCCATCAAAAATCAGTGAGATAGACCGACGTCGGAAGGCATCAACCGTGTAGGAGGTGCGGTAGGGGTCGCCCGCAATCCAAGGATCAGTAAAGTTGACATTAAACAGCAGATCTCGCTGACCCAGCTGCACTTCAGCCCCCACTTTCTGGTTGTTACCTCCCAGGTTTTGCTGCTGATAACTGACCGTGCCAAACAAACCGCTGGCTGAACTAACACCCAGCCCAGCTGCCAGCGAGCCGCTCTTCTTCTCAATCGCATTCACCACGACAACTACTTTGCGTGGATCTTGACCAGGGTTAAACGAGAGCCGCACATCTTCAAAAATGCCCAGACCATAAACCCGTCGCAGATCCTTTTCTGCTGTCTTCCGGTTAAATATATCACCCGGCTTTAACTGCACCTCTCGCGTGATGATGAACTGACGTGTGCGACCGCCGATGGGCTGACCTTCATCGTTAGTGGCTTCTCCTTCTTTGTCGAGGAAGCGAACTTCAACATTCTCAATCACTCCTTCTGCCACAACCAGGTTGACTGTGCCTGACTCGTCAACTTTTGGGGCATCTACCACCTGCGCTAAGTCATAGCCGTTGTCTTTGTACCACTGGTTTAATTTCTTAATGCCTTCTTGCAGGTCGTTAAGGTTAAGGATGCGACCATATTGTGGTGCAAAGATGTCATTAACCACCTGTTGCGGCAGCACGCGCTTACCTTCAGGGGGAACGGTCGTGACGCCCACATTTTGCAGCACGGGGTTAGGCTGCACAACAAAGGTTACCCGCACTCCTAAGGGCGTATCCTCTGGCGCAAATGTGACGTTGGCGAAATAGCCCGTCGCGTAGATGGCATTCACATCTTCCTGTAACTGGGCACGGGTCGTGACCCGCCCCGCCTGGGTACGAATTGCCCGGTATACTTCGTCCCTGAGTTCACCTTGAACGCCGCTGACTTGGACTTCAGCTACTAGCACGCGGGCTTCTGGCTGCGCGGGCTGAGTTGTTGTGGAGGGTGGCGAGGTCGGCTGTGGCGTAGGGCTTGGCGAAGGTGGGTTAATATTCTCCAGCGAGGGCGCCCCAGGCGTGACATCAAATTCAACCCGGTTCGGCGTCTCTTGTTGGGGCGTCGATTCTGTGCCAGGAGACGGTTCCGTTGGAACCTCCAGATTGGGAGGTATGACTACGGGTGGCGTCGCGGGGGTATCTTGGCTCAATACTGCTGGCGAATCCTGCGTTATGGGCACAGCCTGGACAACCACGTTTGGTGAATCCTGTGTTGTAGGCACAGCCTGAATAACCACGTTTGGCGAATCCTGCGTTGTAGGCACAGCCTGGACAACCACGTTTTGAGGTACAGGTGCCTCAGATGAAGAACCAGCTATCTGTTGGGCATCCTTAGGGGCAGATTTAACGGTTTTTCCGCTAGCCGGAGTTGATAAACTTAGGGTTGTTGAGGCAGCAAAAACTGCCAACAATAAGGGAGATAAGCGCATTTCCTTCAGGACGTCGTTTAGCACTTCCACACACCAAATAAAAAGGGACTAGGGACTAGGGGATCAGGGAAGTAGGGGCAACCTCTCATCTTACCTCTGACCTTGAACTAAAGAAGCCAAGATGAAAGTTTGGCGCTTCTTTCGATTAGTATCTTCAATTGATTTAGCCAGCTTGCTGTTGCGGCCAAGGTTGTTAACCTGAAGATCATTAATACAAATCAAATCATATGTTTTCGTCACCTAATGAGCAACACAATGATGAAAATATTGGCGTGGCAGGGCTATTTATTCGTAATTCTGGTTAGCTTATCCTGCTGTTTTGGGTAACGTTTAGATTCTGACTGCTTCCGGCATAGGCAACGTTGTTGATGAGCTAAATGAGGTTATGCTATCTGGTAATGTCGTCCAACCAGCACCGCTGGTCTATCTGATCTTGTGTTTTCGTTTTTAGGTATATTTGTGAAAATTAATCTCCCACTTAGCTAATGCTTTTTTGGGAGATTAATTGTCACATTGAAGATAAATTAGGAGAGCCTAAAAAAGCAAGATTGCCCCGGACGTTATCCTCTACCTTCTACCCCCTTTTGAACTCGCTCTAACACTTGCTGGTAGGCGCTTTCCACATTACCTAGATCACGCCGGAATCGGTCTTTGTCCATCACCCGCCGGTCGGGGTCAGCTTCGGCTTGATCCCAAAGGCGGCAGCTGTCAGGGCTGATTTCATCTGCCAAGAGTAGTTGTTGCTGCACATCTAGACCAAACTCCAGCTTAAAGTCCACAAGGGTAATGCCACACTGGTGGAAAAAGTCTGAGAGGATCTGGTTGATCCGCAAAGCACTAGATCGTAATTGATCCAGCTGTTCGGGTGTTGCCAGATTTAATAACATGATGCGATCGCGCGTCAACAAGGGATCTCCCAGTTCATCCTTTTTATAGAAAAATTCCACCAGGGGCTGTGGTAACACGGTACCTACCAGCAACCCAGTCTGTTGACAGAGGCTACCGGCTGCAATGTTCCTGACAACTACTTCTAGCGGCAAAATTCGCAGCGCCCGCACTCGCATTTTGCCCGGTGCTGGACAGTCAATAAAGTGGGTAGGAACGCCATTAGCTTCCAGTAATTGGAACAAATAAGCGGCAATGGTGCAGTTCATCTCACCTTTTCCGGCGATGGAGCCTCGCTTTTGGGCATTAAAGGCTGTGGCGTCATCTTTGAAGTACGCCAGCAGAATCTCCGGGTTGTCGGTGGTGTAAATAATCTTGGCTTTGCCTTCGTAAAGCTGTTTTTGAGCAGACATGCTTGGTGTAGTGGTTTCTAACTTTAGATTAGTGCCAGTAGCAACAGAAAATTGTATAGGTGCCAAAAGTGAGATTCTCAACAGCAGGCTGGCGGGGCTGCAATCTCTAACCGTTGATGAAGATCAAGTTAAGCTAAAGTTAAGAAAAGGTTAAAGTAATGGTGCTTCTTCTCGTCAAACTCACTACAATGGAATCTAGCTGCAATTTAACAAATGGCTGTGTTCGTTAAACCAAAGCCATCAGGCGTTGCAGGTAATTAATCTAAAGCCCGGACAAAATGCGGATTTTAGAAGGAGATAGCCGTGGCAGACCGTTCTGAGTTCCTATATCCTCGTAGTCGTTACTACGGCAAGGTGAAGCCAGAGAACCTAGTTTTCAACGCTAACCTGCAAGAATTTGCTCAAAAGGTGAACTACATCTGTAACTTAGAAACCAGTGGTAAGCTATCTCCTGAAGAGTCTTATCACCAAATCAAGGTTCTCTGGAAAGATCTTAAACGCACCAAAAAGCAACTCGGCCTTGGCAAAAATCAGTTTCAGGATGGGGACGGGAACTCTAATTCTTAGCTCTTAGGTTTTTGCCTGTAGTCAGTGCTCATTAATCTGATGAGAATAATCTAAAATCTCTTGACTATTGACCACTGACTACTTGTCTGTTATGGCATGGACAATGAAAACTTAAAAGACCAAGCAGCTGACCCCCTAGGGGAGGCAACTGTTTAAAGCTTATTAAGCTACAGATGACATGGATTGGGAATAGACCACAGATCTGTAGTAGTTCTGCAACTGGCGCGTGGCGGCGGCCCAGCTCCAACGCTCGGCTTCCTGGCGAGCCTTTTGGCGCAGGGTTTCCCGTTCTTCTTGATGAGATAAGAGGCGTTGGGTAGCCGCGATCGCTCCCTGATCATCAGCTGGATCGAAGAGATAGCCGTTAACACCATCAGAGACAATGTCCGGAATCCCCCCAGAACGGGCGGCAACGATGGGACAACCGGCAGCCATTGCTTCGAGTAGCACTAATCCCAATGTTTCTGTACGCGAGGGGAATATAAAGGCGTCAGATGAAGCAAAGGCTGAGGCAAGTTCTAAACCCTGCAAATAACCCACAAAATGGGTGGGGGTGCCCGCGAAGTGTTGTTCTAAAGCTTGGCGATGAGGGCCATCCCCCACTAAGGCTAGGCGGGCGTTGGGGATGGCTTCTAGCACCTGTTTGATGCGGTCAATTTCTTTTTCAGCGCCAAGACGCCCTACATAAAGCAGCAGGGGGCAATCGGTGTGTCCCTGGCTCAAGCGCGATCGCATCTCCATGGATGCCAAGTGTTGCCCAAACATCTCGGTATCGACGCCCCGTTGCCACAATGCCACTCTTTCAATCCCGTGGGATGTCAGTTCCTGCATCATTGCTGTCGAAGTACACAGATTCAGATGCGCTTGATTATGACTGGCTTTGATCAGTTCCCACAAGAAGCCTTCCAGCATCGCCAAACCATAGTGCTGTAGATACTGGGGCAGATGAGTATGGTAGGACGCCACTAATGGAATCTGCATAGCCTTGGCATAATACAAACCACCAAGTCCTAAAACAGCTGGGTTGACAACATGAATGATATCTGGTTTGAACTCCTCTAGGGCGCGACCAATTGCGGGTCGAGGCAAGGCGAGTTTTAACTCTGGATACATCGGCAACGGAAAGCCGGAAACGCCGTAAATTCTGGCTCCTTTGTACTCCGTGAGACCGCCATCTGGGGAAAATATTAGCACCCGATCGCCGTTGCGCTGCAAGTGTTCAACTGTGTGACGCAGGCGCGTCACAATGCCATCAACCTTGGGCAGAAAGGTTTCAGTGAATAAAGCGATTCGCATTTTATAGCTTCAAGCTCTATGCTTAAGCGTTGATTTTTTTTAGCTTCTCATAAAAAATGAGCTTTTTTTCATGGTACAATCACTTTATAAATAATGGAATATTAAAGCTTTTAAAAAAGTAACCAAGATTTCTATTATCTAATATAATAACTTTAAAGCAAGGCTTAATGAGTAAAGATGTTACTTATTTAATAATTCTTACAGATGAGACTGTGTAAAAGTTATCAGCGTTGAGTTGGGAATTAATCATTCTCAACTCAACGCCCAATACTTCCTGGTTAATATCAACAGCACTTAGGCAAGTGGTTCAAGAGTTGTCGAGTGCAAAGGGTAGGCAGTTTGAGATCAGGCTAGGTTTAATTTGCTCTTGCTGTTACCCCTTTACCCGTTGTTGAGTGGCATCAATTCTGCTTAAGAGACGCGATCGCTGTTATTGTCGCGACGCCAAGAAACTTTGGGCAGGATCTGGTTTTTATCTACGCGGTGCTGGTACTTGGTGGCAAAATTTAGCAGGGAATCGAGCAGAGAATCTGAGAGAAAGTGAGGCTGCAAGCCAAGACTGATCAGACTTGTGTTTTTGGCGTTGAAGTAGTGTTCTTCCTTCTCGACTCTGGGGTTGTCAATATTATTGATTTCCACACTCAGCCCTATAGCATTACCCGCTTTCTTGACCATCAAAGCCAGATCTCCAACACTAAATTGTTCGGTGAACTGGTTAAAGACGCGGAACTGACCAGGTTCAGCTGGGTTTGCGATCGCTAATTCTATACATCGCACCGTATCCCGGATATCCAAAAAGCTACGAGTCTGACCGCCCGTGCCATAAACTGTCAGAGGATGACCAATGGCTGCTTGGATGCAGAATCTGTTCAGAGCTGTGCCAAATACCCCATCGTAGTCAAGGCGGTTAATCAATAGCTCATCCATGCCCGTCTCTTCCGTCAGGACGCCGTAAACAACACCCTGATTGAGGTCAGTAGCACGTAGTCCCCAAACGCGGCAGGCAAAGTGGATATTGTGGCTGTCGTGAACTTTGCTTAAGTGGTAGAAAGATCCCGGTTGCTTCGGATACGGCAGGGTATCCTTACGCCCGTTGTGTTCGATGGTGATGTAGCCTTCCTCGATATCAATATTAGGCGTTCCGTACTCGCCCATCGTCCCCAACTTAACTAAGTGACAGTCCGGGAAGCTTTCCCGCATCACATAGAGTAGATTCAGCGTCCCAACTACGTTATTAATCTGGGTTAAAACAGCGTGTTCACGGTCAATCATCGAGAAAGGCGCAGAACGCTGTTCTCCAAAGTGGACGATTGCCTCTGGCTCAAACTTATGCAGCGCGGACTTGAGAAAATCGTAGTTGGTGATATCGCCAACAAACAGGTCAATGGATTTTCCGGTGAGGTCATGCCAGCGTTGGAGGCGTTGCTGGATTGGTGCGATCGGTGTTAGGGTTTCGACGCCCAGTTCCATATCCCAATGACGCCGCACCAGACTATCTATGATGCCAACTTCGTACCCTCGATTGGAAAGATAAAGTGCGGTTGCCCAACCGCAATAGCCATCACCGCCAATAACCAGGACTTTCATACTCGCTCAATAAATTTCGCTTGCCAATACTCGGTAAATGTACCAGGTAATGGTACTCTCTATACTATCAAAGTGCATTCCTTTGGCAAGATGGTATAGGGCACAACGTTTTAATAGTGGGCGTTTTTCTGGTACTTCATACCCATCTTCACACGTCACTTGCTGGCAAGGCTGAATTTATTCAGCCATTCGCTTATATCCGCCGGATGAATCGCGGCGGCTTTACGCATCAGGCCCGTAAGTTGCTCATTGGAACCTATCTTTCCTTTCAACGGCACATATATTAAGTATTAATTTATCTGTAGGAGCCACTACTTCGCTGGAATGGGAACAGGGTGCGATCGCATGAGGTATGAAACCCTTTTTCACCGAGCAGATGCTGGAGTTCTACCCCGGAGAGTATTTTGGCTTGCCTATTGCCACTAGCTTTCATTCAATGAACCTACTTGACGAAGCTTACACAAATGGCAACAAAAATGCTACCGTTTTCGCTCCCAGATGAAGATCGAGTACCAGCATCCTACCCGGCGGATAAAAATCGTTAAACTTTTACTTCATCGGCAAAACTAGCCCAGCGGACAAAGTGAAACGGACCAGCAACCGAACCCCAGACATGCTCATCCGTTTCTGGGTCGCGGCCCCGGTCAAAGCTGATAAATTTGTTTTCGTCAATCTCAAAGGTGCTGTCTAGATAAGTCGTTTTACCTTTACGAACAACCATGCAACCTTTACCGGGTTCAACGTGACCTTTGAAGCTGTGACCCGTCCACTCAACTATCATATTGCAGCCTGGTAATTTTTCCAGATGTTCTGCTTTCAGGGTTTGCAGCCGTTTAAGGTCGCGGGAGGCACCGTAGAACTGCTCTTCTTGCTTGACGGTGTAGTTTTCAATTTCAATGCGTGAAGCGGAGCTATCCGCGCCAGCGGCATCGCCCACCACAATCAACTTCAAAACTCGTAACCGGTAAGGGTTATTCAGCATATAGTCATAGGCTTGTTCCACAAATAAACTGTGCCCAGACAAAACTTCTAGCGGTAGAGGACGCATGCCAACGCGAATATGCGCGAAAAAGGGCGGATTTTCAAACGCTTGTTCTTGGTTGCTAAAGTCTGCCGCCATCCAGCGGGCTAAGGTAGTAATATCAGTTGAATGAGTCATCGGAAACTTAAAGTATCAAGGATGAGTAAGTAGAATCTGCGATTATTTTAATCCTTGGGATGCCAGAGAGCTTCAACGTCTGTTTTTAAGGCGAAACAAAAGAAACTGAGTTTTCTGGGCATCTTTGAAATTGTTGTCACTAACTAAGACTAAACTCTGGCTACCATCAGGCAAACGGGGACCAAGAGTCATTCCTTCTAGATTTTCTAGGGAAATCCCCAGTTCATCCAAATCCAACAGCAACTTTTTCTTAACTGGCTCAATGCTTCTCAGCTCGCCTTTAAGGGTGGCAATGCCAGAGGTATCAGTTGCCCCGCCTGTTGCAGCTTGATAAATCCGCGCCTTGAAACCTAACAGCCCCAAAGAGCGCTCTAAACTGAGAAAGTGACCTCCCGTATCCAAAGCTAATAACTCTGCCAATCCATGCCTGATTGCCCCACGGGGAGAGGGGTCTAGCTGGTATAAATGTTCTGAAATCAGAATTGCTGGTCCATCAGTGAGCAAATAGTGTAGCAGACGGCATTTAATTCCCTGCTTTTTACTGGCCTCCTGTAGAGGTGACTCTCCAGGCTCTTTGTCTTGCACAAGAGCAGACTCCGTTGCCGTAAAGAGGCGAAAAGGTTCCCCCTTAGCTGGAATAGTGCCGGTGGGATTGAGGGTTAGCGATTCAAACCCTAAGTTATCCTGGATGCCACGGGGGACCGTCTCTACCTTCCCGCCTGTACCATCTGGAATATAGCGCTCTGGAATCGGTAAGCTCTGCCGTTGGCGTCCGGAATTGATGTCAAACTCATTCACAAAGGGAGGAATGCCTTTAGGAAGAAAGCCTTCGCTGGAGATAAACACCGATTTTTGGGGAGTCAGGGCGATACCTTCAGTGTCAGCTGTATCTTTAGGAAAGGTGTTACCGTCCTTGTCCCTTAGAAAAGTAACGTTTTCTATTTCTACTTTCTGGACGCTTATTTTGCTAGTGCTAGCGTCGTGCGATTTGGGATTGTCTAAATGCCCGCTGGCGTACGCTTGCTGATTTTCTATTTGGTCATTGAGGACTAGCTTGAGAGTGTAAAACCGAGCTGGGGCCAAGTGGCTGCGGTCGTCTGAGATAGCGTAGAAACGGTTCTGCTGGCGGTCGTATGTCAGACCTGATAACCCCCCGACTGGAGTATCGTTAAAGTTCATTTTAGGAAGTTGGTACTCTCCTAAAAAGTCTAGGGATAGATCGAGAAAAACCCGATCTTGTGCTTTAAGCTGAGGTAACCCACAGGATGTCAGTAAAGTCAATAGTGCGAGCGTCAAAATGACGCGCTTCGCTAAACTCCCTAATAGCCAAGAACCCAGCCTGAATTTGCTCCGGTTCACCGGCTTCCTCCTTCAAGAAATAGCGGAAACTCTCGCTTTACTGTAGCAGTCAGCTGGGTTAGAGATGTTACAACGGCTGATACTTAATAGGATTGTATATTTTGTTATTAAAAATAATTGAATCGCTCTACGCTGAGGACGCTAAGAAGAATATGCAGGATTTGCTGGCTCAGATGTGGTTTTGGCAACGTCGCTCTAGAGCGCTGAGTTGGGGAAAAGTCGCGATCGCTGCCATGATGTTTCTCATGTGTTCCAGTTCGGTAGTATTGGCAGCCGATGAGCAGCCGAAGCCTAACCCACTGGAGATGACAACCCCAGATCCACTACTGCCGCAATCGCCGCTTAAACAACCCCTAAGTCCCCAGGAACGCTTACAACTAAAAGCAGATCTAGATGAATTAAACGCTCAAGCAGGCGCTCAGTTCAAAGCCGGTAATGCCTTGGCAGCTTATGAAATCTGGCACCGGGAGTTGCGATTGCGGCGCGTGCTGGGACCATTAGAAGAGATAGAAGCGCTGGGCAGGGTTGGGGGAATTGCTTGGCAGGACAATCAAAAGGCTGAGGTGCAATTGATTACTAAACGCTTGCAAGCGATTCAGCAAGAGGTTCAGGCAAAGCCGCCGATTGACTTAGAACTTTTGCGAGCCTTAGGGCAGGCTTACCTACAGGTGCGATTTCCAGGGCCAGCGCTATCTGCCTTTCAAGAGATTCTAGCTGACGCTCGCCAGCGGCAGGATACAGCGGCACAAGAGACAACCCTCAAGACGATTGCTGAGTTGCAGATGGCCTGGTTCGATTACCCCAAGGCTGCGGCAGCCTATGAGGAGTTGCTGACTATGGCTCAAGCGCAGGGTGATTCCGTTAATCAAGTCTTCTATATGCAACAGCTGGCTTACATTTACGATCACGCGGCGCAACCCGAAAATTCTCTGAAGGCAAAGCAACAGTTGGCTGAGAGTTATCTCAATCAAAAAGCCCTGGATAAATTACCCGCGCTCAAGATAGCGATCGCATCTGACTACGAAGCCCTTAATCAACCGAATGAAGCCAAGGAAAACTACCAGCAAGCCTATGACCAGGCGATGTCGCTACAGCAGTTTGCCTATGCCAGCGAAGCGCTGGAGAAACTGGGTGACCTCTACCGCTCTTATGGACAGCCTGACACGGCTTTGCAGGTCTACCAAGCTCTGATAGAGGTGGATCGGCAGTCCTACAACTTATATGGGCTGATGAACGCCTACGATCGAGTTGCTCAGATTTATCTGGAGCAGAAAAACTATCCTCAAGCTTTGGCAGCCTTTCAACAAGGGTTGGAGGTAGCAAAGTCGTTACAGTATCAAGAAACTTACTTTGCTACCCAGATAGAGCAAGTGACTCAGCAGAAATCCCCGTAGGAGGTCATTTTGCTTCAGCGTTTTTCTTTATATCTCTAGAAATAGTTTAGATGACGGTAAGTTTCCAACTGGAGATTGATGCGGGTTCTTTGGGAGAAGGATACATTAATGAATGTTAAGAATCTGCCGGGACTTAGAAAAAGAGGATCAATATGAAGCCTTCCCATCTGTCAAAATTTGCCGGAGCTAGCCTTCTCGCCTTGAGTTTAACAATTCTTCCCTTAGCTGTACCCGCCTCAGCACAAGACAACAGTGGAGCCAATAAAACTACTCTAGATACCACCCCTCTTCAAGAAACTAAAAACGATGGCGATCAGAATTATGGGTGGTTAGGTTTGCTGGGTCTGATTGGTTTAGCAAATCTCTTCCGCAAGGAAAAAGCCCACGTACATCTCACTGACCCTGATGTGGCAAGTGGTACTGGCACTGGTACGGGCACAAGACTTTAACTCGCGGAGACTTTGGGGAGGTATAATTCCCGCGCCCTAACACTAGCGCAGCAATGTGTTTAGCGTTGGGATACATTTAGAGAGTATTCTGAGATTCCCCTATGCGATAACCAATCTCATTGAGAGAGTTTTGCCTCTGGCGAGCTGGGTAGAAATGCCTTAGCTCTTTTTTTTGGGAAATAATATCAAGGATGCGCTTGGCGTTATAGGCAGGGCATGACAACGGGGGTGGGCTATACTAGGCTCTACTCGAAGTCTTACGGGGTAAGGGAAGAGGTGCCGCGCCGAGAATCAGTAGGCGATCGCATCTCAATTACTTTAGCTATGGGTTAAATAGTTATGACTACAGTTCTGATTGTGGACGACAGTGGTATGCTACGGGAAATGATTTCAGAACTCCTGAAAAAACAGGGGCTGGATGTTGTCCTTGCCTGTGATGGTTTGGAAGGGAAGGAGCAAATTGAGGCTAAGATTCCAGATTTAGTGATCACAGATCTGATCATGCCCCGGATGAACGGCTACGAACTGTGTCGTTGGATCAAAGGTAACCCAAAATCCCAAAATTTACCTGTGATAGTTTGCTCCACCAAAAATGAAGAGTTTGATCGTTACTGGGGTATGAAGCAAGGTGCAGATGCATACATAACCAAACCTTTCCGACCAGCAGAAATGCTGGAAACTGTCAAGCAATTGCTACGGAAGTAAGGTCATGTCGCTGCGCTCCAATTCGTAATTCGTAATTCGTAATTAATACCCCATAAATAAATTTAGGGGCTTGGACATTGAAGCGGGAGCATTTCTTTGTTTTCCATAAATAAATTTAGGGGCTTGAAACCGGGGATTACGAATTATTTTGGTCATTTGATGCCAGGATGCTTTTGATACAGAAATTGTTGATTACCCCAATACTGCGGAGGATGGGGTAATACTAGGCAAGTTCAGTCAAACGATTTTAGATTGACATAGCCCCCTTTTGGGACGAGGGTTGAACCAAATTTGACGAACTTAAACATCCTATACGGGGAGAGTACTCAGAATAATATTGCTATTTTACAATTTTATAACTTAAACGCTATGACTGGGGACTTCAGTCCCCACTTGTTTTCATCTCAGGTCTGAAGATACTGAATTTTCAACTTCTATCCCTGTCAATAAAAGCATATTTAAAAAGTTGTTTTCTGCTTCATATCAGTTTAATTAAGGAGACTTTTTTGTTGTTGGAGCGGATGCGGGTGATGGGGCTTTCTTTCGACTAGCTTCTGCCTTCTGCTTCGCCGAGGCGAGGCTACGCTGATACTCTGCCAACTTTTTTTGAGCAGCTGCATAATTTTTGCTCGACTTCGGTACTGCTTTCATCAAATCAATCGCCTCTTGCCACCTACTAGCAGCCAAGTCCCAGTCATCATTAGATTGAGCGGATTGGGCAATTGTTTCTGCACTCGTTGCTGCGTCAGTTGCATCCTCGAAGGTATCTTTCGGAGGCGATACTGATGGTGATGGAGTCTTAGAAGTAATAGGAGAAGGTGCTGATGAAGCAGGTGAGGAGGGCGTTGGTGATGGAGATGTCGCTTGTGGCGCAGTAATGGAACATCCGCCTATCAGTGGCAACAGGGTCACACATAGAGTGCTAGTTAAAGATAAAAATCTCAGCATGGCCTTGTCCTAATTTCTAAGTGTGAACTACCCCGCCCACAAAGAGACTTAAGCAGAGGATATCCAGGAGTAGAGGAAAACAAATTTGCGCTTCTGAATACAACTTGGTATGAGTAGATATCTTGCTTTTATATTAGTAGCGGATGCGGGGGTCAATATAGGCATTGATGATGTCGATCCCAATGCTGGCAATAACCACAATCCCAGCAAAAAAGACCATAATTCCCTGTACTGTGGGATAATCCCGCAAGGAAATTGCATCATACAGTCGATTACCTAACCCAGGCCAAGAGAATGTCACCTCTGTCAAAACTGCGCCGCCCAGCAATGAGGCAAGGGTTAGCCCCAGCACCGTAATCACTGGGATCATGGCATTTTTCAGGGCATGGGCAAGGACAATCCGCAATTCGGGAATACCCCTGGCTCTGGCTGCCTCTACATAATCTGCTTTGAGTGTTTGTTTGAGATTTACCCGCACAATCCGCTCGAAAATGCCGCTGAGGAGGATACCCAGGGTCAAGCTGGGGAGGGCGACATGGTGTAAAGCGATGAAAAATTGGCTCAGGTTGCCACTCAGGAGACTATCTAGCGTGTAAAGACCAGTTAGCCCCTGTGGTGCGGGTAAAGTCAGGGGAAACCGCGTTCCTAATGGAAACCAGCCCAACTGTACGGCGAAAATTAGTTGTAGAAGCATCCCTACCCAGAACAGAGGTAGGGAGTAGGTGATGATGCCAAACAGTCGTCCTCCGGCATCTAGAACGCTGCCTGGTCGCGAGGCGGAAATAGTACCGACTGTGACACCGACAATAAATGCGATCGCCAAACCGTACACAGATAATTCCACTGTAGCTGGGAAATATTGCTGAATAATCTCCCACACCGATTGTCCGCGACTGGTCAGGGATGTGCCTAAGTCAAGGCGCAGCAAGTCTCCCAAGTAATTTAGATACTGCTGCCATAGAGGAAGGGACAAACCCAACTGCTCTCGCAATTGATTTTTTACATCTTCTGGTGCACGTCCGCCTAATATGACGTCAGCTGGGTCCCCTGGGGTGGCTCGGAGGAGCAAAAACACCAGCGTGGTGATTGTCCACAGCATCAACGGTGCCAGCATGAGACGAGCGAAAATGTAATATTGCAGCGCTTTTGAACGAGACATAATCTTGACCGAGGCTGGGGCTTGTTGTGAAAAGTTTTGAGTTAAGACAACAGCCGCCTAACTCAAAACTCAGAACTGAAAACTCAAAACTCTGACTAAGCCGCTTTTTTAATCCTCCAAAACGGTACAGTCTGCGTGGGGTCTATACCTGCGCCACTGATGCCTTTTTGAGCAAAAACGTAGTCCTTACTCTGCCACAGAGGGATGTAGGGAACATCTTTGGCGAGGATATCTTGAAGTTCAGCAAAAATGGCTTTACGGGCTTGAGGGTTTTGCTCTTTCCGCTCCTGAGAAATTAGTTGGTTGACGCGATCGTTGTAATAAAAAGATCCTTGAGTCTGGCTTCCTCCATCGTCACAACCTTTTTCCGGCGATCCCTTAGGACATTCCATAAACGGCTGAACGTAGTTGTCAGGATCTAAAAAGTCAGGATACCAGTCATGCAAAGTTGTGGGATAGATGCCCTGAGGGACATTTTTAAAGAAGCTGGCACCTTCAACACTATTGAGTTCAAATTGCAGGGTGCCACCTAGCTGTTGATCGGCAGCTGCCTTGAGGGTAGTAGCCGCTGAAGTTCGGGCTACGGAACTGGTTGGATACCAAATTTGTAGCTTCAGGGGATTTGTGGGAGAGAACCCAGCCTGCTGCAATAGCTGTTTTGCTTTCTCAATGTTGGCATCTCCGTACTGGTCTTTGAACACTGGCTTGGAGACGTCAAATGTTGTCGGCACCATACTATAAAGTGGTTGTGCCTGACCCAGAAGAACTCGCTCGTTGAGCTGTTGTCGGTTGATCATTGCCGCGATCGCTTGCCTAACAACTGGGTTATCCAAAGGCTTTTGCCGCCGGTTCAGGCTCATATAAGTAACAGCACTGCCCTGAGCCTCGATTGCTTGCCAGCCACTGCTAGATGCCCCTTCTTTGAGGCTCCTGATCTGATCTGGGTCGAGGGCGAGGTGGGTGACATCTACAGCCCCGGTGCGAAACTGATTAAACAGGTTAGCGGCGCTGGTAACCACCTGAATATTCACTCCCTTATTTAAGGGTTTCTCGCCCCAGTACTTGTCAAACACATCCAACTGTAGGGAGTCAGTGCTAAATTGAATCAACTTATAAGGCCCTGTACCCACAAACTGGTTCGGCTTGAATTTACCTGCCCCAATTTCATAAGCCTTGGGTGAAACTGCACAGGTACCTGGAAATGCTAGCAGCGAAGGAAAGGCAGCAAACGGCTTTTTCAGCTTGATTGTTAACTCGCGATCGCCCTTTGCTTTTACTGATTCAACCGTATCAGCCAATAAAAATGACGGCTTACCTTTGTTTTCGATAAAGCGTCGTAGGGAAAAGGCCATTGCTTCGGCGTTAAAGGGTGTGCCGTCGTGGAAAACGACGCCAGTACGCACCGGGATGGTGTAAGTTAAACCGTCGGCACTGACTTTGGGCAATGCTGTCGCCAGTTGCGGCTTGAGCTGGGCAGTTCCCGGTTCATAAGTGTAGAGGCGATCGCTGATGTTGTAGATCGCGTTAATCGACGCTATTTCATAAGCATCAGCGGGGTCCATCGTCCGGGGTTTCAACGTCGTGCCAATGGTGACCCTACCAGCACCGGCACTGCTACTGGAAGAACCCGCCGGTCCAGAGGAATTTTGCTGCCTACCGCAGCTGATTACCAAAAACAGACAAAGGCAAAACAGGCCGAGAAATTGTCCAATCAGCCGTCGCTGTCTGACCCGCAGGCGAAACCAGTCCATAAAGTTTGGGTTCTTATAATAAAAGCTCTCAGCTATATTATTAAAGCTGAAAGCTGTTGCCGCGAGAAAAAATATAAAATCCACCCTAGGCTGCTATAGCTAAATTGAATAGTACAGCGGAAAAGATTTGGCATCCTTGGGTTTCACATAGACCCGCTGTTGCGGTTCCAGCTGCAACTGATCAAATCGTTCTCGCGTCAGGTGCGCTGTCACCACCTGACCATCGTCTAGGGTTAATTCTGCTTGAATTTCCCAGCCCAGGTGAATCAAGCGGCTGACCTTTGCAGGTACAGTGCTGCCATTTTGCTGCGTTTCCACCACGACATCTTGAGGGCGTAGGTACGTCTGAGGGTGGGCAGACTCGAACCCGTTTCCCTGAAAAATATGGGAGGTGCTAGGCAGTACGTTCACCGGCCCAATGAAACTCATGACAAACGCTGTGGCTGGGTGGTCATAAATATCTGCGGGCGTGCCAACTTGTTCTACCATGCCTTTGTTCATCACCACCAGTTCATCTGATACTTCCATAGCCTCTTCCTGGTCGTGGGTGACAAAAACAGTTGTGACATGCACTTCATCGTGGAGGCGGCGTAACCATGCCCGCAGGTCTTTGCGTACTTTGGCATCCAGTGCCCCAAAAGGTTCATCCAGCAGCAACACTTTGGGTTGAACTGCTAGTGCCCGCGCCAAGGCTACTCGTTGTCGCTGACCACCGGACAGCTGAGATGGGTAGCGATTGCCCAATCCACTTAGCTGCACTAACTCTAGCAGTTCTTCCACCCGCGCTTTCACCTTAGCTTTCGGTGTCTTGCGAATATCCAAGCCAAAGGCAATATTCTGGCGCACTGTTAGGTGCTTGAATAACGCATAGTGCTGGAAGACAAATCCAATATTCCGCTCTTGCACGCTCTGATAAGTTGCATCTGTGCCGGTGAGCCATATTTTCCCGGTATCCGGCGTTTCTAGACCGGCAATCAGCCGTAGCAGGGTGGACTTACCAGAACCCGAAGGTCCCAATAAAGCCACTAGAGAGCCGGTTTTAATTTCTATGCTTACCTGGTCAACAGCTTTAAAGCTGCCGAACTGTTTGGATACGTTCTCAACGACAATGCCCACGACAAACGACCTCAGCGACGAGCGACTTTATAAAAATATCTCAGCCAGACAACCTGGAAAATTACCACTACTTTGAATTGACCGACGGTGCGCGATCGCACATCTTCTCTAGGGCTATTAACTCCAGTTACCCCATAGATAAACTGTAGTTTATACCACCGCTAACTAGATTTGTTACTTTTTTTATCATGGGAAAATTTTTATATTGCAATCCTCAGTCAAGAGTGAACAAGAGCCTTGACTCTGCCTTGTTCTCCTTGTGCTGTTGTCCCCTTGCCCAGCCAGCCAAATTTTTACAACAAAATCTGCTGGCTATATCATAGTCCACCCCGCTAATTTCGTATCGATATGTTAAGGAGTGTTTCATTTATATCAAATTCATAAAACCTGGCATCAGGGAAAGCAAAAGTCCGTGCTAACATCACACCTTGTAACCGTAAGTGATTGGGAGAAGACCTTTGGTACTAAGGGTTGCTGTTGTTGGATCGGGTCCTGCGGGTTCCTCTGCTGCTGAAACATTGGCTTCAGCTGGAATCGAGACTTACCTGTTTGAGCGCAAGCTGGACAATGCCAAGCCCTGCGGTGGCGCGATACCGCTATGTATGGTGAGTGAGTTCGACCTGCCGCCCCATATCATTGACAGGCGAGTGAGAAAAATGAAGATGATCTCGCCGTCAAATGTCGAGGTCGATATCAACATTGAAAAAGAAGATGAATATATTGGCATGTGCCGCCGGGAGATACTGGACGGCTTTATGCGCGATCGCGCAGCTTCGTTGGGCGCAAATTTGATTAATGGCACTGTTTATCAACTAGATATCCCCACAAACAATACTGCTCCCTACACCCTGCACTACGCCGACCACTCCGACGGCAGTGCGGAAGGGATAATGAAAAGCTTGCAGGTTGATCTCGTGATTGGGGCAGATGGTGCCAATTCTCGCATTGCCAAGGCAATTGACGCTGGTGATTACAATTATGCGATCGCCTTTCAGGAACGCATTCGCCTGCCTGCCGACAAAATGGCTTACTACGAAGATCTGGCAGAAATGTACGTTGGCAACGATGTTTCTACTGACTTCTACGCTTGGGTTTTCCCCAAATACGACCACGTAGCTGTGGGCACCGGCACGATGAAGGTACACAAAGCTACGATCAAACAGCTGCAAGCTGGTATTCGGGCACGCGCTGCTAGAAAATTAGAGGGCGGCGAAATTATCAAAGTGGAAGCTCACCCGATTCCAGAACATCCCAGACCTCGTCGCGTCGTTGGTCGTGTTGCCCTGGTAGGAGACGCTGCTGGTACGGTAACAAAGTCCTCTGGTGAGGGAATTTACTTTGCCGCCAAGTCTGCCCGGATGTGCGCGGAAACAATTGTAGAGTTTTCCCAAGGGGGAACCCGCATCCCAACAGAAGCAGATCTCAAGGTCTACCTGAAACGGTGGGATAAGAAGTACGGTATCACTTACAAGGTACTAGATATCCTGCAAACCGTTTTCTATCGCTCTGATGCCACTCGTGAAGCCTTTGTGGAAATGTGCGCCGACAAGGATGTACAGAAGCTAACATTTGATAGCTATTTGTATAAAACAGTGGTACCAGCAAATCCCTTAATTCAGATGAAGATTACTGCCAAGACTATCGGTAGTTTACTCAGAGGTAGTGCGCTGGCTCCTTAGGGGGAGAAGATTGAGCGATCGCATAACGTACCACCATTTTAAGTGGCATCTCCTACACCAACCTGAGTACAGGTATGGTGTAGGAGATGCCACCAATCCGGCTATTGCTGAGGGTATCAGTGTCAAGGTTCAACAGCTGATGAACCCGCATTTTGTGTTAAATGCTCGGTGCTAGGCAACTCCAGGCAGTAGCCTGCACCGTAGACGGTCTTAATATAGCGAGGATGACGGGGATCAGGCTCCAGCTTGGTTCTTAAGTGTCGGATATGCACCCGGATTGTTTCAATGTCGTCATCTGGATCGTACCCCCATACTTCCCTGAGGATCTCACTGGGAGAGACAGTCTGCCCATGTCGCTGAAGTAAGCAGTGAAGTAGCTCAAACTCCAGATGCGTTAATTTAACAGCCTGAGAAAACCACAGTGCTTCAAAGCGTTCTGGAACTAGGGTCAAGGGACCATAGCTCAATATTTCAGAATGTTTAGCAGCCTGGGGGATGCGGTCTGTACGTCGCAGCAACGCCCTTACTCGCGCCAGCATTTCTTCCAATTCAAAGGGCTTAGTCAGATAATCGTCGGCACCCGCATTAAAGCCTTCTAGCTTATCCTGAGTTTGGCTTAAGGCTGTCAGCATTAACACTGGGATATCTGCGGTACGCTCATCCCGGCGCAGACGCTGGCAGACAGTGTATCCATCCACGTTGGGCAGCATCAAGTCAAGCATAATCAAATCTGGCAGCAGTTGCATAGCCAGTGCCTGACCTTTAATGCCATCAGGTGCCTGGATAACGTCGTATCCAGCCATCTCAAGATTGATAGCGACTAATTCTGCGATCGCAGGATCGTCGTCGATGACGAGTATCCGGGGCATTACTTCAAAGTTCTTGCTATAGTGAGTTTTAAGGTTCAATAAGAACCTTTACAGGAAATTAAAGATTCCTGTACAGATTATACGCAAGGTTTATAAATTCTTTCTAAAGATTGTTGAGGCGGTTGAACCGTTTTGTTATTTATGCGCCTGTTTGTGACGACTCTCACCGCTAATTGCAAGAAATGTAGCGGGAGCATCTAGCCTCGCAGTTAAAGTTTGCTGATTCACAGGTCTGGTATCCCAGTAACCTCAACAGCCAGCAACAACCCGTCACCGCCATACAGCTTCGCTGGGGCAAAGCCCTACGGAATATCGATGTGGCGGGAGTACCCCTGAGGTTTAGATGGATTATTCTCCTTATACTCCCCCTTCATTACTGAAAAACGGTCTAGCGATGACTCTCTACACCGCTCTCGCCGCTAGTCGTGAGTGGGAAAAAACTACCGTACACCCGGAGCCACCTTACCAGGAAACAATCTTTACTGGGGCTGGAGACGTGCCCATTTTTGGCATTTTTGCCATTCCTGAAAATCCTCGCGGTACGATTGTTGGCACCTATGGCATTACAGGATCTTTGGATAACCAATGGTTTCTAAAACTGCTGGGGCGCAAGGCATTTGCCCAAGGCTATGCAGTGGTGCTCTTTGACTGGAGGGCACACGGCAAAACAGCAGAGTTATCTCCTACCTTGACTTCTGATGGTTTGTACGAGGGAGAAGATTTTGTCCGCGTTGCTGCCCAGGCTAAGACAATGGGTTGTCCTGCCCCTTTCTGGTTTACGGGGTTTTCTCTGGGGGGGCAACTGGCACTATGGGCGGTTAAAGCCGCAGGAGGTGCAGGGGAGTTTCACTCAGGACTTAGCACTGATGATATTGCCGGGGCGGCGGTGATTTGTCCGAGCCTGGATTCTAACCGTTCTCTTTCCTATTTGGTAAAGCATCCCTGGGGCAAGTATTTAGAGAGAGCGATCGCGCGTGAACTCAAAAAGCTAGCTTGGCGAGTTCACGATGCTCATCCTGGTGCTATAGATCCAGCAGCAATTGCACGGGCTAACACTATTTGGGGTTTCGATAATGAACTGGTAATCGAGCGCTTGGGTTTTCCCTCTGTGGAAGCATATTACGAGGCCAGCAGCGGACTACATTTGCTGCCGCTACTTGACAAACCGACCCTGATCTTATATGCAGCGGATGACCCGATGTTTGACCCGACGATTGTGCCTGAGTTACAAACGGCGTGCGATCGCAACCCTTGCCTTGACTTAGTTCTAACCCGTTACGGCGGTCATGTTGGCTATTTGAGTAGTAAAACCTGCCAGCGATTGGCTGGAGATCCAGACCCTTGGTGGGCTTGGAATCGAGTTCTAGAGTGGTGCAATACGTTGCTCCGCAACACGCTTCGCGATCGCCAATCGTAATAAATTTCCTTTCCCTAGACTAATCTCAAGGTAGACAGCTTTGTTGAGATTGGCTAGTAAAGTAGGTGATAGAGCTTTTAATATTTTCTTGGCAATGACTTCGTGGCGCGATCGCTTCAACCAGTTCAGTGGCAAGACTCGATTTGCTGTTTGTCGTCTATTTATCCATCTAGCAGGTGCAGAGGTTGCGCCCCTCTTGGGCATTCTCAATCGCGCTGCACGGGAGGCAGTGGAATCAGATGGAGACCTTAACATTCTAGGAGAAGGGCTAGTTGAAATCTGCCAGAATTTATTACAGTACGATACCTACTGGCTATCAGCAGCCAATGAAGGCGATGTTTTCTGGGATGAGGGTGAAGCCGGAGACTATGTCAATGAGTTGTTTACTGACTCTGGTCAACGTTACCTGAGCGAAATCGACTTCAGCCAACCCGGTTCTGAGGAAAATGAACTGTTAACGTGGCCCGCCACCCGTAACTTGGTGGTCATGATTACGGTAGCTTACGAAGGTGAAGTACCGGATCTAGAAACCGACCTTGCTAACTTAAGTGCGCTGAAAGCAGGTCTAAAAGCCTTGATAAATCTGCACTATCAAGAAAGACTGCGGGCGATACAGGTTCACTTTTCCCCAGCACAGTTTGGGGATGAACTGACTAACGATCAGTTGTTGCTCAATTTTCCTGAACTAATTCCCCTCTAATAATTTTGGATGTTAGATTTTGAATTTCAAATTAAATCTAACATCCATCCATTGAGCAGCTAGCAGCTAAAATTTGTTGGAAATTGTAACGAGCATTACTTCTTTATGTGGCGTAAATTCACAATCATTTTAATATCTCTGACGTTGTGTTGGACGACAGTAGCGTGTGGTTCTCCTTCTCAACAACAATCTCAGAACCGGAACTTTAACACTACGTCGGCTCAAACCCGGTTAAGTGCAGGGAAATATCCGGTACAACAGGCTACTTATGATGATGGCAATGGGGAGTACACCATAATGTTGCTCAATACCCCATCCGGTACGCCTCCTGTTTATCGCACCACAGATTTGCAGATGGCTCGTTTGACTGATGAAGAAATTAAGGCAGGTGAAAAGAGTTATCTACAAATTGATAATGGTAAGGCAGCAATGCACCTGAGCGAGGACTTTAAAATTGAATACGTTCACAACGTAACTCAAACGCAGACCGATCCTCAAACAGGTCAACCACAAACAGTTGTTGTGCGTCAACAATCTGGCTTTTGGGCACCTTTTGCGGGAGCATTGGCTGGTCAAGCAGTGGGCAGCCTGTTGTTTAGACCTCAATACTATGTACCGCCAGTCTATCAACCAGGTGGAATTATGAGAGGTTATGGTGGTTATGGCAGCAGCTATAGTCAAGCGGTAAATCAATACCAAAGTCGCTACCAAAGCCCCCCACCTGCTGTCAGAAATCGTCAAGTATTGCGGACAACTGGTCGCTTGAGGTCGCCTTCATCCAATCAGCCGACAACTGTACGTCGCACGTCTCCAGGCAGTAGCCGCAGTAGCGGTTCTGGGTATGGTTCGAGTACTCTGCGCCAATCGGGTAGATCGAGTCCCAGCCGAGTTGATCGCCCAAGTGGTTTTGGTAGTGGCGCGCGATCGCGTCCTAGTGGAAGTAGACGCTCATTCGGTTCAGGCAGACGACGTTAATACTAAGGTAAGGGGGTGTTGAGTAACACCCCCTTGCTCTAGGTATTTCACCACCGTTCATTTTCCAAATATTATTTACTCACTAATCTGCGAGTAACTTTTGCCCGATTAACAAAGCCAATAAGCAATTACAAGCAATAAAATTAAGCAGTTCATGGGAGTTTAACCTCTCAATTGTCTGACTGAACCTTATCTATGCAAGCTTTCAATTTTTTTGCCACGACTTGAACATGGGGTTCCTGTATCATGCTGTGGTGGTTGCCAGGAACTTTATGAATTTCTAGTTGAGGAATAATACGTTTCTCCCAGCCAGCTCGCGGAAACAGGAACAGGTCAAAGCTTTCATTAAAAAATGAGAACTTCGGATCTATGGCGCATAAAAGCGTCACCTTACCTGGATATGCTTGGAAAACATACTTTGGCTCGCTTTTTCCTACAGAAATAGGTGAATCTACGTGCTTTTTTTTGCTCAACTTTGAATATATCTTATGCAGTACACGCTTGACTTCTTCCCCTAAGTAATGCCGCTGCTTAACAGGACTCAGTTGCACTAGGTTTCGACAACGACAACTAATAGCACGATAGAAGCGATAGGTGCGATGAAAACCATATATATCTAAAATAGCGAGCAGGGCTACTGATTTGCCTTTGGCGCGAAGTTGTTGAGCAATTTCAAAAGCAACCCAACTTCCGAAAGAATAGCCAGCAAGCAGATACGGCGGCTCCGGCTGTACGGCTAAGATATCATTGACATGATGGGCTGCGAGCGCCTTAATTTTATCTTCAAACGGATAATTGCTGAAAACACAATAACCGGATTCCATAAAATAAAAAGGTTGTTCTGTTCCCAGAGACTCTGCAAGTGGAACTGCTTCGCCAAAACTGTTAGCGCAGAAAAATAAAGGTGCTTTAAACGCCTGTTCGTGGACAGCAACCATTAAAGAATTATCTCTAGGGCGCTTGCCTTTTCTACCTGCCACAATGGTCAGCAATGCTCGATAATCTTCTGTAGGAAGTTGATACAACTCTTTACAATAATCAACACTAGATTCTTTACCCTTTGAGAGATGTAGCGCTTCTTCCTCTTCAAGCAAGCTAGCAATTTTTTCGATTGTGGTTAACTCGAATAAAGCAGCTAAGGGAAGTTGTCGCTGAAGCGTTTTCTCAATCTCTGCAACTAAGCGCACAGCGACTAAAGAATTTCCCCCTAATTCAAAAAAATTATCGTGAATGCCAATTTGTTGTATTCCAAGAATATTTGACCAAATTTTAGCTAGGATTTCTTCTGTAGGCTTGCTAGGCGCGACAAAACTAGTTTCCAGGTTGGGTTCTAGATTTGCTGCTGGTAGCAATTGGCAGTCGAGTTCCCTATTGGTCGTTGGAAAAGAAGCCTCTGGCATTTTAGAGGATGTTTTAATCCAGTAAGACTGACGTTCAAATGGATAAGTGGGTAGTGAGATAGGATGGTATTGCTGGTAATCGCTAATATTAAACCAGTTAACTTTTGCTCCCATTAACCAAAGTTGGGCTAAGGTAGAAAATAAATGATGTAAGTTAGATAATCCGCTATCTGTATCCGAAAAAGAGGAGAGAAAAATTTGCTCGTGGTGAAGATTTGGGGGGAAATCAAGAATGTGATTAAGACTTACTTCTAATAGAATATATTTAGGATCTTGGCAGGGCTGGGGTAGTTCTGAGGAGATATGAGAGGAGCGAGAAAATTGTTGTTCCCACTCATGAGCATTAATGGTGTGGTTTGTTGGGATTTTCTTAGCAGTAACAGCAGAGATAATAGGAATTTTAGCAGGCTGAAAATTAGGTGTGACTAATTTTAAATTTCCTTCAGTGACAATTAAAGAGATGGCGTCTTCTAAACTTAATATTCCTGCTATAGTAGCGGCTACATACTGCCCTATTCCATAACCTATGGTGATCGCAGGTTCGATTCCCCAAGACTGCCACAATTTAGCAAGTGCATATTCTAAGCTGAAGACAGCGACTGCGTAGTTAAGCCTAGAAGAGTCATGTAAAGATTCTGCCTCTATAATCTCTAACAACGGTTTGTTAATTTGACCATACAGAATTGCCTCGCACTGCTCTAGACAGGAACGAAAGGCGTATTGACTGTTGTATAACCAGCGAACAATTTCGCTATAATTACTTTTTTTGCCAGAGAATATAAAGCAAATTTGTAAAGGTTTTCTGGAGATTATTTGTTTATTGAAAACGCTTTGTAAAGGGTTTTTATGAAGGAATGCCTTCAGTTGGGCGCTAAATTGCTCTTTTGACTCTGTAATGATGGCAAGGCGATGCTTAAAGTGCGATCGCCTGATAGAGGCTGTAAAACAAATGTCTGTTAATGATACTGTAGGCTGATTTTCTAAAAATTCCTGATAACGACAGGCTATAGATCGTAAAGCTATTTCACTTTTAGCGGATAAGGTAAAAATCTGGATTGGTAAAGTTGATTGTGAATCTTCAACTTTTGGCTCGATAGGTGCTTCTTCCAATATCACATGAGCATTAGTTCCTCCATAGCCAAATGCACTCACGCCAGCGCGAAGCGGATGAAGCTGTTGTGGTAAAGATTCTAATGTTTGTTGGACTCTTAACCCCAACTTTTCAAAGGAAATTGAAGGATTAGGCTGTTGAAAATGTAACTGAGGGGGAATTTGACGATGCTGAAGAGCAAGGGCAACTTTAATTAAACCCGCAATTCCGGCGGCTGCTTCTGTATGTCCGATATTTGTTTTAACGGAACCCACGCGGCAGGGATTTTCTGGAGAACGATTTTTACCTACAACAGCACCTAAAGCTTTAATTTCCAAAGCATCGCCTATTAAAGTTCCCGTACCTTGTGCTTCAATGTAGTGGATAGATTGAGGATCGATTTTTGCTTGTTGGTAAGCTTGTTGCAATAGCTCAATTTGCGCTTGTAAATTTGGGGACGTTATGCCGTTACTGCGTCCGTTGTGGTTAACAGCACTACCTTTAATAACGGCATAAATGCGATCGCCATCTTTTTGAGCTTGAGACAGCGGTTTTAAAACCACTATTCCTACCCCTTCACCGCGCACATAGCCATCCGCCTTAGCATCAAACGCTTTACAACGATGATCCGGGGCAATTAAACCAGCTTTCGCAAATATTGCTGTTGCTTCCGGTAAGAGAATCAGATTTACTCCACCCGCTAAAGCGAGAGAAGATTCGCCAGTCCACAAACTTTGACAGGCGCGATCAATTGCCACTAAAGAAGATGAGCAAGCCGTATTAACTGCTATACTCACTCCTCTAAAATCAAAATGATATGAAATCCGATTTGCTGTCATACAGCTATGATTGCCAGTAGAAGCCTGAAAGTTTTCGCTTTCTTGATTGCCAAATAACTTAAAGTATTCACTGCTAGTAATGCCAATAAAAACTCCCGTGTTACTCCCTGCTAACTTTTCGGGAATTTCGCCTGCATCTTCTAAAGCTTCCCAAGCAACTTCTAATAATAATCTATGCTGAGGATCTATCATCACTGCCTCTTGAGCAGAGATTTTAAAGAAATCAGCATCAAATTTATCTACACCTTCTAAAAAGCCTCCCCAATTGGGGAAATTCAGTTTGTCTAAATTGCGCTGACATTTTGTAATTGCATCAACCCCATCTTCCAACAGTTCCCAGAAAGCTTCTGGATGATTAGCCCCAGGAAAACGACATCCTATCCCAGTAATGGCAATATATTCTTTACTCATTTTTGTTTCTTATAAAAGAAATTAGATTGATTTGGTTTTAGATCGTGTCTGGTTGCATTAGTATTCTATGGTAAGGGCGAATTTTATCAGGAGGTTGTCTGTGGAAATTAATAATTGTCCGCTACCCCCAGACACAACTGATGCTAACAAACTTCATATTATGGGCAAATCCAAGGGGTAAATTTCACTGGTAATGTTTTTAAACATTTTAATACAATATTTCTTTTCCAATAAATTTTATCTGCATTAATTTCCCAATTATCCAAGCGTTGTATTAAACTATTAACCGCAATTTTACTTTGAACTATTGCTAGAAAATCTCCTAAACAATTGGTAATTCCACCACCAAAAGAGAGAAAGAAAATTTGGCGTGTAAAATCAAGTTTTTCTGGGTTATTAAATTGCATTGGATCGTGATTTGCAGAGGCGATGTAAAGCATAACAGTATCCCCAGCATAATTTTTTTTATAACTTCATTAATCAAAACGATTTTTAAAAAGTTATATAAAGACTTTCTATACTTCTTAAAATTCTGCTGTTTCTTCTGATTATTTCGTTAGAATTTAATTTAAAAGTTGGCAGTCTTTGTAATAAAGTATTAATAGCAATTTGACTTTGAATTCTAGCTAAAAAAGCACCTAAACAAAAGTGAATTCCACTTCCAAAGGGTAAACTTTGATTTCGGCGATTAAAATTAAGCTGGTTTGGTTGGGAAAATTTTTCTGGATCGCGGTTAGCAGCACCTATATAGATAACTATTTTATCTCCTTCTCGGAGAGTTTTACCTCCAAATTCCACATCTTCTTTTGCTAAACGAGTAATAAGTTGGATTGGAGAATCATAACGTAATAGTTCTTCAACCGCATTTTCAATAATTTCAGAATTTTGTTTTAATTCTTTCATCTTTTCTGGGTAATTTAAAAGTGCCAACATAGCATTACCTACAAAGCTTTTTGTTGTTTCTTGACCTACAAGAAACAACATAACGCAAAAACCTAAAATTTCATCCTGCGTTAGTTTATTTTCTAATTTTTTATACGCAATCAATTGGCTGAGCAAACCATTGTTTGGGTGTTTCTCTATTTGAATAATATTTTGTAATAAATATTTTTTTACTTCAACTACTATTTGGTTTTGTTTCTGATACATATTTAATGACATGGGTTGTTCAAAAACAGGAAATAATTCATAAGACCAACACATCACTTGCTGATAATCTTCTAACGGTAATCCTAAAATTTTCATTAGAATAATAGCTGGCAGAGGATTGGCAAAATCGTTCATAATATCCATTTTTCCAAAATGCTCTACTTTAGCAATTAAACTATCCGCAACTGCTTGAATTTCAGGACGCAAGGCTTGCATACTAGCAGGAGAAAAAGCTTTGCTCACCAGTCCTCGTAGTCTCGTGTGGTCTGGTGGTTGCACAAAAAATAACCATTTTTCAATAGTTTTGGAAAGAACATTCAAATTTCCCTGTTTAAGGTAACGGTTTTTGTCTAAGAGGCGTTCTGGGAGATCGTCAACTATAAAACGCGGATCTTTTAAAATAAATTCTGCGTCAGCGTAGCGGGTAATCACCCAAGCTTTTAAAAAACTCCAATGAATGGGATCTTCTCTGCGGAGGCGATCATAGGTGGGATAAGGGTTGGCTTGAAAATCAGGGTCGAAAGGATTAAATCTAACTGCGGTTGTTGTCATGGTTGCGGTTTGTTATTGTAGATGTTTAAAAATATTCTTTGGAAAGATTAGCTGAATAAGTTTATTGTTCAAGGGCAAAATTAAGATAAATCGCCTTCTTGAGCTACATATTCAGCAACAGTTTTAATATTCGGATATTCCCAGAAAAGAGTCGGATCTAGTTCGCGACCTATCCAAGTTTCCAATTCACCTGTCAGAGTTAAGGCAACTGATGAATCCAGACCATAACTGGCAAACGTTTCTTTTATATCAATCTCATCGCGATCAATTTTGAGGGCATCAGCTAATTTTTCTATCAACCAATCTTGAATTGTTGCTTCTGCGGTCATTTTATCAAGTTTTAAAACACTCGTTTGAAGCTGATTTTCATGGCTAGATACTTGCTGTTTCCATTCACCAACAACCTCTAAACTGCTATTGATAAACCCTACCCGGCAAGCGTAACGTTGAATTTTGCCACTGGAAGTTTTGGGAATACTAGCAGGCTTTAAGAGTAACACCGCATAAACTGACAATTCGTGTTGTTCGGAAACAGCTTCGCGAATTGCCCCCACAATTTCATTAACATCTAATTTTCGTAAGTAACTGCGCTCTACTTCTTGTACGATAACTAACCTTTCTGAATTATCTACATCTACAGCAAATGCTGCACTGCCGTCGTGTCGTAAAGCCGGATGACTTTGTTGTACCGTATATTCTATATCTTGGGGATAATGATTGCGCCCCCAAATTATAATTACATCTTTGATACGTCCGGTGATAAATAATTCACCATCGTGTAAAAATCCTAAATCTCCCGTGCGGAGAAAAGAACCTTCACTGGTATCTGCAAGAGAAGCTTTAAAGGTCGCTGGGGTTGCTTCTGGTTTATTCCAATAGCCTTGAGCCACACTAGAACTAGATACCCAAATTTCCCCGACACGGTTGGGAGGACATGGGATGCAAGTTTCTGGGTCAACTATAGCAATGTTGGTATCCAGCAAAGAATGCCCGCAACTAACTAAATATTTGATATTATTGCTATCTTTTGTGGCTTCTATAACCTGATTTTGTTCTAAAGCATCTGCTTCCACAGCAATATATACTGGCTCATCTTTGAGATTGCCACCGGAAATCATCAGTGTTGCTTCTGCCATCCCATAACAAGGATAAAAGAAGCGAGGTTGAAAACCACAACTTTTAAATTTGGTGGCAAACTGCTCTAATGTTTCCTTACGTACTGGCTCTGCACCATTGTAGGCATTAGACCAACTGCTCAAGTCAAGGCTTTGTTGCTGTTCGGGTGTAATTTTGTTGACACAAAGCTCATAGCCTAAGTTTGGGCCGCCGGAGTGTGTCGCTTGGTAACGAGAAATCGCTTGCAGCCAAATAATCGGGTTTTGTAGAAAGGTTGTTGGTGATATCAAGACACCCAGAAATCCCGTGTATAAAGGTTCGAGGATGCCATCAATTAGCCCCATATCGTGATAATGGGGCAACCAACTTACTGATACGCTATTTGGTGTGAGTTGAACTGCTTGTCGGATCGACTCTAGGTTGTGGAGAAGATTGCCGTGAGAAACCATTACACCTTTTGGCGTTCCTGTAGAACCGGAAGTATATTGTAGAAATGCCAGGGTATCTTTGGCGATATTGGGTGATTTCCAATCATCTGCTCGATCGCCCATTGGGATGTCAGTTGCTATCCAAGGAAGTTTCTCAAGTTCTGAAACATCACTAAACCTGGCTTTGATATTGGTGAGCATTGAGTTGCTTGTCAGTGCAACTGTGACTTGAGCATCGTTAGCTATAGTTTGCAGGTGCAGTAGGGGACGATTGGGTCTTGGTGGATATACGGGAACTGCTACGACTGCCGCATACAGACAGCCAAAAAAGGCACTGATAAATTCTAGACCAGATGGATACACCAGCAAAGCGCGATCGCCTGGAGCAACTAATTTTTTCAGCTGAGTTGCGATCGCCCGTGCCTGTTGATCTAACTCTCCATAGCTCAAATGAGCGGTTTCGGTTTCTCCATCTCCTAAAAAGGTGTAAGCTCGTTTGTGAGGTTGGTTACTTGCCCGCTGCTGGATGAGAGCGACTAAATTATAAATTTCCATAGAATTATTCATAAGCTAAGGAGATATGTAGGGAGTGGATTTTAATACACATTCCGCATCCACCAAAAGAAAAAGACTCACGGCGATGCCTCGGAGTTGGGCTGAATCGAGTTTTCCCGTCTGACCTCTTTAACTTGGCTGACTTCAAAAATTAGGGTAAATGGTTGACCCATTTCTTTTGCTACAAATTCTTCTAGAAGACGCACCTGCTTTGGTGTTAAAGCTTCCTGAGTGCGAACCGTCAGTCGCACTTGAGGCGGATTTTTTAACCAGTTGGAATTGCTTTTAATCAGTTCTACTCGCTGAAAGGTAATAGTTCGATTCAACAGTGCCTTTTTAAGACTGGCTTCAAGTCGGGATTGCCTGACTAATTCTACTAAGCTGAAGCCTAAGGAAACTACGAGTATGGCTGTTAAAGCCAGCGTCCAGATCAAGACTTTATGGGCACGAGCTAGGGGTATATAGCCTGCCAGTAAGAAGGTCAGCATACAGGAGAGGGTAATTCCCAGCAAATTGGTCAAATAGAGGAGGGACGCACCCAGGCTAAGCGACCAATCTGCTTGAGATAGACCTAAACCAATGACGCAAATGGGAGGCATGAGAGCGACAGCGATCGCAGTTCCAGCTAAGGTACCAGAAATTTTAGGCTGAACTTTAGCAAAACCGCTAATTCCCCCAGCCGCGATCGCAATCCCCAGATCTAATAAGGTAGGTGTGGAACGGGCTACAACTTCGCTGCCGAATTCCGGCAGTCCTACCAAGTAGCCTAGAAAACAAGCCAAAGTAATTGCTAAAAGTGTGCCTACTGCTATGGCAATTAAACCTTTACGGAAGAGCCACACGTCACCTTCTAAGGCTCCAAATGCTATCCCCCGAATCGGTAACATTAGAGGAGCAACAATCATGGCACCGATAATCACGGCAGTACTATTAGTGAGCAGTCCCAAGGTGGCAATTATACACGAGCCTATAATTAATACAACATAGTTAAGGTTTAAGGTTGATTCTTCTAACAACCCAGCTTGCAATTGCTGGAGCGATTGCCTAGACACTCTTCTTCTGCTAAAGTACCGCAGAAAAACCCGAAAAATTTTTAGCAAACTACTCTACCCCTCTATCTTTTTTAAAAGTCTCCTGTAATAGAGGGGCAAGTTTATTATTCAACATACCTGCCCGAACATATTCGCTATAGGTATCGGCTTCAATCGCTAATAACTCCTCTCGCAGTTTTTCCATAGCAATAGTTTGCAACTGGGGATATTCATTTACTAGCTGCTTAATTTCATTTTGGATGCTGTTGAGTTCTCCTTCAATAAGAGCTACTTGGTAACGATAAAATTCTGGTTCAATTTCTTTGCGGATAGCTACCTGAGATAGATGGTTCAAAACTCGATTCAGGGCTACACGACGGGCTATCGCCTCCGAATATTGATCGCGCAGAGGCTGCTGACTTAAAAGTCCTAATTTTTCAAGTAAAGGCTTGGTTGTCAAACCCTGTACTAGGAGGGTAAACAAAACCACCCCAAATATAATAGAAATAATTTCCTCGCGGTTTGGTAAGTTAGCTGGGACACTTAAAGCTAAAGCAATAGATACAGAACCCCGCAAACCACTCCACCAAAGTACAGTCTGATCCCGCCAGCTAATTTGAGACTTTGCCAACCAATTGCTCAAGCCGCCTAAGCTATAAATGGCGATCGCGCGTGCCAAAATCATAGCTCCGATAGTCACCGAAATAGGTATAATATTTCCTTTTAAACTAGCAAAGCCAATTTGGTCACCTATTAACAGAAAAACAATAGAATTGACAAAAAAGGCTATAAAGTCCCAAAACTCAGTCACAATCAGCCGCGTGTGCGGGTTCATCCCAATGCGAGAACCGAAATTTCCTAATATTAAACCTGTTGTTACAACCCCAATTACCCCAGAACCACCTAAATCTTCTGTAATTAAATAGGCTCCATAGGCGGCAACAAGAGTTAATGATTGTTCCACCATTGGTAAGTCAAACCGTTGAGTGAGGTAGGAGATGCCAAAACCAATTAAGCTACCTACCCCAATCCCAATACCTACAACTGTCAAAAAACTAGCTACAGCTGTAGAAATTTCAAATTTATCGGTACCCAAAGAAAGTCCAACTAACAAACCAAAGGCAACAACAGCAACCCCGTCGTTAAATAAACTTTCTCCCTCCATTAAAGTTGTTAAGCGTTTTCCAACGCCCAATTCTCTAAATAAGGCAATTACTGAAACTGGGTCGGTAGCGGCTAGACTAGCTCCTATTAATAGCACCGTTATCACAGGTAATCCGCCCAGCAAGTTTAGCCCTAAAGCAATACCTGCAATGGAAATAACCACCCCGACAACAGCATAAAGACTAATAGGTACTAAATCCCGTTTCAGGTTTGACCACTCAAGATTCCAGGCAGCTTCAAATAAAAGAGGGGGCAAAAAAATTAAAAGAATTAATCCTGGGGAAAGATTGACTAACCGGACATCGGCGATAGCTAAACCTAACCCCACAATCACCAGAAGTAATGTATAGGGAATTTGGCGAACCCAAGTAAAAACACGGGGGAGTGTTGCAACACTTAAGGAAACTGACAGCACTAAGAGAAATTGCTTCAGATTTTCCTCAATAGCAGCTTCGCTTATCGTGGTCTCTAGAGCCATAGGAGAAGTTAAAGTGCGACAATTATAGAAATAGAACCATAGATACTATATAGGCATAGGGTGGTTGAGCTAAAAAACTGGGTAAGTCCTATAGAAGTTCTAGCGCCTTAACCGCAGCCAAGAGCGACCAGCGGCTAGCGGTGGGAGGATGTCAATGACACCCGCTATACTGGTAGTGACATCTTGCCCTACTACTGGCAGAATAATACTTTCATATGAACGCTGAACTTGCAACTAAAAAGCCCTGGCTGGCTCTAATTTTGCTTGGGGGAGAGTACGCGCTACTAGGATGGTATTTATCTGCTCACCACATCTTTTGGCTTGTAGGCATATTTATAGTTTTAGTAACATTCGGCGCTGCTTGGAAAAGTAATCCTCTCCTAAAGTTTTTGGATTGGTTTACTACTCAGGGATTGCTGGTTACCATCGGTGTGAGTTTGTTAGTTAGCCTGCTCGTAACGTTGATACTTACTAACCCGATATTATTCAGCCTCTTTGTACTTCCGCCGATCGCGCTGCTTTACGCCCTCTTAGAGATGCGAGATGCTGACTTCAAGCAGGTTGATATATTTCTCTGGTCGGTGATGATTACTAGTCTTTGTTTAGGGCTAGGTGAAGCAATAGACCTTTTTGTTATACCAAGTATAAGGTATTAAGCTTTCTTTCAAGGTGTCTTTGATGAAGGGCATCACTCCTCCATGCTTGTCGTTTGACGGCCGTGCATAGAGTTTAGCCAAGGGAGCAGCCGTCAATCTGCGGACAACAATCGAAGTACAGATTACCGAGCTATTCATAGCCCAAGCTTCCTCTACCCCTGCCTTGCAAAGCGGCATAAAAGTATAGAAGATTATTGCTCTAACGCTTTGACTGCTGCTAGATACCGCTCCTCCACATCTTTCCGGTCTAACTCCTCCGATATTCCCTCTTGGCTACCGCGATTAATCATGTTGGCATGACGCAGCAGTGCCGCACGGTCTGTTTTACTGTGACTAAAGGGGGCAATTGTGGCGATCGCCTCTAGCAAACGCATTGTGACCCCTACACTTGATTTTCCATACTGCCGAATTTGGTTAAAGGCAGCATCTGTTAAATCTGCGAATGCGATCGGTTCAGCAATGACGCGAAGCTTGTCATCGTCGTCGTAGCGGTAGGGAGAGGGAATTTCTTTTTGTGCCAGATAACAGAGAGCTACACTAAGTTGGTCAATACAGCGGATGGCAGTGAATGGATCGTTAATTCCGGGTGAAAGGGCGCGTACCGCAATCTCAACAAGCTGGTTTACAGAGAATTCTACGTCTTGCTGATCTGTGCGCTGTAACCCTAGAACAAAAGAATCGTTGATTTTTGTTGTAAGCTGCTTGTTAACCCGTTCCCCAGGAAAAACTAGGACGAGGTTACTGCCGCGCACGACAAAATTTCCGGGACGATGCTCAATCCGCAGCAAAAGATTGTTTTCCTTCGCGATGTGCATAAGTTGGCTTTCATCAATCGCTTGGATATAGCCACTGTTTGTGGCTTTAACGGGGCAGGCATCGCGCTCAAAATCGGCTGGAATATCTGACGCCGTTGGTTCCTGCCGCTGCTTCGATGCACCCCGTCCGATCTTTTTGGGAAAGAGCCGCTCAATCGCATCATCTAACTCGCGACCAACCTTCGTAATAACCCGATCCACCTGAATAGAAGAGGCTGAATGATGGATGAAGTAAATCAGCACACCAATGCTAGCGATCGCTAGTCCGATACCGCACGTCACCGCTAGATGCGGCACAAACTCGTTTTCTTCAACACCATTGATGGTTCGCAGCACCAGCAGGCTATAAACGAACGTGGAGATGAAAGTTCCAAGTACAATCTGATTGCCCATATCCTGCATGAAGTTACGCAGCAATCGAGGCCCAAACTGGGAAGATGCAAGCTGAAGCGCAACGATAGTAATTGAAAAGGCAGTCGTGGCAACACTGACCATTGAACCAGCAATTGCTGAGAGAATCGCGCGTGAGCCATTCGGACCGAGAGCATAAGCCCACCCCAGATTCTCGATGATATCTGTTTCTCGCTGTTGGTCAATCCCGATAGTTATAAATGAAAGCGCGATCGCCAATATAACCATCAGTGTTGGTATGAACCAAAAACTCGAATGTAGCGAGTCCCAAAGTTTGCTGAGTTTTATATTTTTCATCAATTATCCTGAGCTGTTGGAGTCTGTTCGACCTTGCCAGCTTCAGAACCGTTTCCTTGAGACTTCAGCGAGGATCGTGCATTACTGATAGTGCGCGACTGCGGAACTTCGCCTTTCCCGGCGGGCCAGCCTTCGCGTTGACGGGTGCGATTGCCATCCGTTGCTTCCGTCTGGTCGTGGAAGAGAATTTGCTGAGTTGGGAAGGGCAAGTCAATCCCATTTGCCGTCAGCTTATTTTTTATATTGGTCAATACTCGATCTTGAAGGCCTAACACATCTGCACGACGGGGCGGCTGAACCCACCAGCGAGCGCGGATGTTGACTGTACTATCCGCCAGTTCTACAACGAGCGCATCAGCAGCAGGATTTTCCAGCACCCCATCTGTATCATGAATTGCCTCTAAAATCAAACGCTTCGCTTCGTTAATATCATCGCCGTAGCCAATACCAACGTCATACTGTAAGCGACGATTCTCAAATGCCGTATTTACAGTTACTGAGTTGGTAAATAGCTCTGAATTGGGAATCACAATTCGCCGACCATCGTATGTTCTAATTGTCGTTGCCCGTGTTTGAATCTGTTCTATAGTTCCCTCATAGTCTTTGAATACAATTTGATCGTCAATTTGGAATGGTTCAGTTAATAGGATCAAAATACCCGCTAAAAAATTTTGCAGTATATCCCGAAATGCAAACCCGATAGCGACTCCACTAATTCCCAATAGCTGTATAAGATCGCTTGCTTTGAGAGAGGGAATGACGAGCGACAGAGAAATAAATAATCCCGCCAGAATCGTTACGCCTTGCGCCAATCGCCCCAGCACTAATCCTAAATTGCGAGCTTGGCGGCGATCGCGAGTTAGATTTCTCACGGTTCGCTTAATCACTCTGGCGATGAAAAAGAAGATCGCAAAAACGATCAACGCCAGCACAATATTAGGCAGCAGGGCAAAAAAGCCATTTGCCATTGCTTGAATTTTATCCCATACGGCGGATACTTCTGGGTTTATTAGATTCATTTCCGAATCGCAACCTAAATTTTACACAGAACGGGCAAAACCGACTTCTTTCTCAGATTTAGCGATCGCTTTGTCGCAGGTTTTGGATTTCTGTTCGCAATGCAATAATTTCGTCCCTCAATGCCTCGATAGATTTCGCTCCGGCAAGTTCAGCTTCTTCGTCATCTGCATCTTGCCCGACAAAAAATGTCGCCAGCGTCGCGGTTACATAACCGAACATCGCAAAGGCATACAGCGCCAGCAGAAAAAACAAGATGCGACCTTCTGCCGTTTGTGGACTGTAGTCTGATCCCATTGTGGTCATGAGCATCGCTGTCCACCATAAGGCAGTGCCGTAGTTATCAAATCCAGGCGCATCGGCGGCTTCTTGCTCAAAGGCGTACATACCAGCCGCACCTGCAAAGGTGACGATCGCACTTAGCAGCACGACATAACCAAACCCGCGCCGCGTAAAGTTTGCAGCTAGCGATCGCATACTGCGATTGGTTCGCGTCAGCACCCGCAGCAACTGTAAGCCCCGCATTGCCCGCGTTGTTTGCAGCACCCGGAGAACTCTGACAATACGAAATGTTCTGAGTGCTGGGAGCAGCAGTGAGATCGCGGTTAGCCATTGAGCTTTGAGATAAGCCACTTTGCGAGGAGCTAGGAGCAGCTTAACGCCAAACTCGACAATAAACGCGATCCAGATTGTGAGGCTTAAAACTTCTAGAAATGAATTTAAGCCGTAGGTGAGTTCAAGCACAAACAGAGCTAACCAGATAAAGCTGAGTACCAACATCGGTACATCTAGCCAGTCTTCAAGCTGCTGCAAAATCTCAGAGCGTTCGTGTTCGAGGGCTTGTTTTTCAGAAAGCTTTAGTGAATTCATACCCAGGTTGATTTGCAATGCTCGTCATCAGTGTTGGTATGAAGCAGTCGCTAGAATGTAGCGAGTCCCAAAGTTTGAGCAGCTTAATTTTGATTGTCGGCGTTCGCATTATGGGGGCGATCGCTGCCATTCCCGTCTCTTGGCGATCGCTCATCGGCTCCTTGGAGAGAGCTTCGCATCTGAGCCAGCTTTCTCAGCGAACCGCCAATGCTGCGCGGTGAAGGCACCTCCGCCTTTCCAGCAGGCCATCCTTCACGCTGACGCGAGCGATCGCCATCTGTCTCCTCGGTTTGGTCGTGGAAAAGGATTTGCTGCGTCGGGAAGGGCAAGTCAACCCCATTAGCCGTCAACTTATTCTTGATTGCTGTAAGAACTTTGTCCTGTATATCCATAGCATCTGCACGTCGCGGTGGTTTTATCCACCAACGGGCACGGATATTTACCGTACTTTCAGCAAGAGCCACAACAATAGCATCCGGTGCCGGATCTTTCAATACACAGTCCACGCTGTGCATAGCTTCCAGAATCAACTTTTTTGCCCAGTCAATGTCGTCACCATAACCTATACCAATGTCGTACTGTAGGCGGCGGCTCTCAAAAGCTGTGTTTACCACCACGGAATTAGTGAACAGTTCCGAATTCGGGATCACGATGCGACGACCATCGTAGGTTTTGATTGTTGTGGCGCGTGTTTGAATGTTTTCGACCGTTCCCTCAAAGTCTTGAAAAACAATTTGGTCGTTGATTCGGAACGGTTCGCTTAAGAGGATCAGGATACCAGCTAAGAAATTTTGGAGAATGTCGCGGAAGGCAAAGCCTATCGCTACACCGCTGATACCTAACAGTTGAATCAAATCACCTGCCTTGAACGACGGTATAACAATAGATAACGCGACAAATAGACCCACTAAAAGCACAATTCCCTGAGACAAACGTCCCAGTACCAGCCCTAAATTTCTAGCATGTCGATATTTTCGGGTGAGACGTTTGACCACCTTCTTGATCGTCTTTGCAGCGAAATAAAAGAGCGCGAACACAATAATTGCCAGCACAATATTTGGCAGCATTACGATCGCGCCGTTGATCATCCCCTGGATCTTCGCCCACGCTGTTGATGCTGATGCTTGGGGATTCATGATACCTCCTGGCTGTTAAAAACTTTGGTAAATATATTAACTTTTTCCTCAAATGGCATCAGCCCATAGTATAATAAATAGTTATTTACATTTAATATCTTTTTAGTTTATCTTTCAAGCAACTTAAGTTAATTTTGTTTTGTGTAACCTTACACAAGTGGTTCATTAGAAATTTTTAATTATAAATATATTAAGCAAATTACTTTTAACTTTTGATAGTTAAAGCACTTTTTAGGGATAGTTTAGCTGTCCATCTTTTAGTTATTTAAACTAAATAGGACTTAGCCTAGCTTGCCGTAGGCATCAGCAACGACAGCCGCACTTGTGCCGCGACGCTAACGTTGAGATTACTTTGCAGAATCGGCGTTTGGATCGCTATGGCAAGTAAAAGCTGTGTAAATCCCATTAGGGCTTACACAGCTTTTATTTATAAGAAAATAAATTATTACAGGCGGCAAGTAAAAGTTCACTTTTCTTGCCTTACCCTAGGTCAAAATCCCATCTTTAGCACCATTAAGACCTAAAGTTTATTTTGTCTGCTTGCAAGTAAACCGCCTGAGTCTGTAGTCCTTGGGCTTCTGCGGCAGTCAAACCCCATTGCGATTGGGCTGTTTGTGCAGATGGCATCGGCCTTAGCACACCTGTGAGATCGAGAGTTTGCCCCCCCTTAATAACGACTTTACTTTCAGCATTCCCTTTATCTAAAGCCGGATCGAGAACAACCACCAGTCGTTCGTTATTGCTGCGTCCAACCCAGAAAGGGCGATCGCCAATTACGCTCAGAACGTTTGTAGCTGTAAATTGCACCCGCTTTCCGACAAGGCTCTGCGGCTCTGGTGCGCTGCTAATAACCACTACATCGGTAATTGGCTCCCTAATAACGGTAGTAGTAGTCGTCGTCGTACCGGGCGAGGCTGCCGTGGTAGGGCTAACCGCAGTAGTCGTAGAAGTAGTCGTGGCTGTCGCATTAGGGGTAACGGCGGCAGTAGAAGTAGCAGCAGGCGCAGGGGGGGCCGAGGCTGGTGTTGTAGGACTGACTACGACAACATCAGGTTTGTCTGATGTGCCGTTGTTACAACCCGCGATCGCACCAGCAAGAAGTGCCACGATGGTCACTCGGCTGAGCCACACCCGTGTAGCAACAATATTTTTTTTGTGTTTCATTTTCCTTGAAAGCCTCTTTGTCACTATGAGTTTCTTCTTTACTTAGCTAGCTCTGGTAGTTCCTTATTTTTATATTTTAGGTTACCTTAACTAGGCTTAGATTAAATACTTGGGCAGGGATTACGCTTCTATCTAATGGAATAATAAATGTTGCTGAGGTAGTAAGTACAACTACGCTATAAGCACGTTTGGAGACTTTTGCTGCTTATTAGCGGCGCAACATGACCTCGATTAGGAAAGTTGAACCCCTATTTTAATAGGTGGATTTGAACGATGTGTGAAAGGCGATCGCATCTTGGAAGAATAAGGGTTAAATGATACCACTTGATAATATAAATCTCTAAGCTAGAAACAAATAATCCGACCAACAATCGTCTGAGCAAAGTTATTAACAACCTTGCTCAGAGGGAACTATATGTTCTTTTTTCGGTGAAAATCTGTCAATCCAGCACTTGCGACTCTTTATTCACTATCAGGGATCTTAAAACCCCGCACTTGACCGTCAGCGCGATCGCCCACTCTACCCTCTACGGCAATAGTGGGGATTCCCGTGACTTAGCTAAAGTTTCATCTGCACAACTTTTAACTCCCCAGGCAAGATTCGAACTTGCGACCAATCGGTTAACAGCCGATCGCTCTACCACTGAGCTACTGAGGATCGTGAACTCTTTCTTGGTGACAGTTACTAATATTACCGATAAAAGATGGAATTTGGCAACCCTTCTGGGAAACTTTTTTTTCAAGTTCAGTTTGGGCGACAATGTATATAGGCATTTTGCCTACTTGTGCATAAAAATCTCAAAGGCTCTCAATATCAGCGCGTATACGATACCGCTGAGTGTCAAAGAATCCTCCTTAGCAAGCGTAGAGCTATGCTTAAGGATGTCCCCTTTTCTCACTTTCCATGCTGACGCATCACCGCAGGCCCGTTTGTTTATCCCTTGTGTCTACCGACCTGCCGGTTTGGTCTACCATTGAAACCGCTGCTACGCTGTATCAAAAGGACAAGGAGCGATTTCACTTATTATTGACGGAGCCAGCTATTCCCGATTGGGAACCCAAACCGGAAGCTTCAGAAGTTGTTGATCAGGCAATAGATAATAGTCCCCGCCTGCTGTGGTTCGAGATCTCGCCTTATCGAGTGATTATGACCATGCAGGGAAACAGCAAGTTAAGTTATCGTCACCTCTGGGAAAGAGGCGTTTATGGCATCAGCCGCTATTGGTTGCACAGCGAGTCAGTTAAGGGTAATGGACCCTTGCGCCTGCGTAATTATACCCAAAGTTTGACCCTAGAGGGTCGTCCAATGCCTGAGCGCCTGCGGGTGGAATACGAGCTATGGTCACAAAAAGTTCAGCTAGGGCACTACATTCTGAATCTGGATATTCACAACTGATATACCCAAACGGACACAAATTTAGTTTTGGCTATTAGAGGTTAGCAGTTATCCGTTAATTACTACCTACTAACTCTTAGCAATTAGCTTAGAAACTAAATGTGGTTCGCACTGTGCCAATCACAACATCATCGTTGTCATTGTTGTGGTCAGGTGCCGTGAGCCAGATAATCCCAGGCGTCACGGCAATATTATCCGTCAGATTGTACTGGTAAAAAGCTTCCAGATGCAGTGACGTGTCTGGGTCATTAATACCCAGGCTTCTGAGGCTGGAATCCTGCCTTGTGACTTTAGGCTCCATGCCAATAACAATGCCCCCTAAATTTCCCTTTTTACCCAAGTCAGGAAACGCCAATGTCAGCGCCCAATTCCAGATGGTGGCATCTCCAAGACCAAGGACGCGAGCCGCTGTATACCCAGCCCAACCCCCTACCGCAAACCGAGGGCTGATTTGAAAGGAGGCTTCCACACCATAAGAGTTGCTAATCGCTGGCAATCCTAGTTGAGTTACTAAGTTGGCATCATTGCTGCCAGTACCAGTGTCGTTATTGTAGGCGTGAACATAAGTTAAGCCAATGCTCGATTTCTCGCTTGGTTGAAAGACTAGCTGAGCCAGTGCCCCGTATGGTCCATTAAATAGACCCCCTTCGCGTGGGTTACTGGCTTCATTGGCTAAGTAACCTAGGCTCAGTTCCAGTTTGTTGCTAAAGGCGTGCCTAACACCGACACCTGCACCTTCAACGAGGTAGTAAATAGGATGGCGGGTGCCAAAGTTAGACAGTGCTCCGGCGGCACCGTCACCGTCTAGGTAAGGGTTGACGGTATTGGCAAAATCATCTGCTGCTCCAGCATTGGCGGCAAGGACAACTTCTGTGTTTTTGCTGAGTGGGAATTGGTACAGCAGCGCCTCTACTTTGAGATCGCTATCGCTATCTCCAGCAAAAGCCAAGTCCCCTTCTGGTGTGAGGGTGCTTGTAGAAAGAGAAGCTAATCCTTCCGCCTGGAGGCGAGTTCTCAGTATGTCTTGACCAGTGAAACTGGTTTCTAAATTCAAACGAGACCGATGACCCAAAACCGTCGCGTTGTCGATGTCATTGCCTGTGGCGTCTTCACCAGCAACGCTGGCAACGCCAAAGATGACTTCCCCTTGAAGTTTTGTGGTCGTGGAGAATTGAGTACGTTCCAGGTCGCCTATACGTGCTGTTACTGCATCCACTCTCCCACGCAAAAGAGCAAGTTCAAGTGCGAATTCTTCTCTGAGCCGTTGCCCTAAGGCTAGGTCTTGCCTAGTAACTGTGTTAGACGCCCGAGTAGTCAATAGCTGGCTAATTTGGTCAAGGGCGACCTTTAAGCCGGCGGCAAATTCGTATCGGCTCATGGGGCGGTTGCCCCGGAAGGTGCCGTCTGGATAACCAGCAATGACACCATATCGCTCTATAAGCGATCGCAGCGCCTCATATGCCCAGTCACCTGGTTGGACATCCCTGAGCTGGGAAACGTTGTTTACTTGGCTCATGGGGTCGTCAGCGTCGCCATCGTTGCTGTATTGCTTAACTTGATCTAAAACGCTGGATGGCTGGTTAGCTGGGTTTTCCCCAGAAGTTGCGGCAGCTGGATTATCTATTGACATCACAGCGGCTGAGCCAGGGATCATGGGAACCTGGTCTTGTAGTGCTGTTGGAATTTCAGTTGGGGTTTCCGTGGCGTATGCAGCACCGCAGATAACCAGAGTCACCCCCAAAACAGCTGGGCTGACCCGCAGAACCTTCAACCATATTTTGGACATCTATACTTCTAATCCTCACACCTTTGTTCAAGCTTCTCCCACATTTTCAATCGTCAGATGCCTTCTTGCGTGACCAGATGGGCAATTTTTTATCAACCGCAAAGACACAAAGAACGCTAAGAAATTTTTGGCTAGCTATTTAGCCGTATCTGATTAAGCTCCCGAACCACCCATGAATCCGGGGGATAACGCGATAGTTGTTAATTGTTAGTTGTATTTTCTACTAACAATTAACAACTAACTACTAACGGGCGGCGGCGATTCATCCCCATCCCGTCCGAGGGGCATTTTCGCCGATCCCTTCGGTAAAATTATCCCAGGCTCATCTGTGGTGGCTAGAGATGAAGGAACTGTAACCATCTTTACAGAGTCAATTTCTCTGTCAACACAAAAGCATTGATGCAAATGAAAACCCATAAGCTTATCTACCTGTTGGCTGGGGTACTCGTCTTGGGCGCATCTATACCCTCTAATGCTCAACCCCAGAACAACAGCCTTGTAGCTAAACCCACGGCTTCAGCGGTTAGTAATCAGACAAAAACACAAAGACCGCCAACAAAAACTGCGACGATTAGCGTTGAAGGGGAAAAGACTGAAGTTACCCTGAAACTATATGAGCATAGCAGTCCTCAATTCAGTACCTACTTTGTAGAAAACTATTTTCTCCCAGAATCTGTTAGTTCTGATGAGGGTACAGGAGTTCGTTTTTTTGTCAATACGGGTGGTATTAAAAAAGAAGATGCATATGTCCACTTTTTCTTTCCAGCCCGTGCTACCTCTTTAGGGAATCTCAAAAAATTTGTTAATGGAAGGCGGGGCCTACTCGCAACTAATGGGTGGCAGGTTGTAAATCGAACTAGAAATGTCCCTTATCGCTGGGCTAAAGAAAGAATCGGCTTCCAGCAGCGCCAAGGCAACGAAACCATACTGGGTCATGTATACCTGGGTGAATACAAAGGAAAGGCTTTCTATGCGATCGCCCATTACCCTGCGGAATATGGAGACGGGTTTGGGCCAAGAGCAAACCTCATCTTCCAAAATTTGCAGTTTAAAGGCTAATCAATACTGGTGGTATTTCCCAAGCGATCGCGCTGCGCCAGTTCCGAGAATGGGTGATAAATCAGTAAAATAAGGCTCTGTCCCTATTTGTTTAAGGCTCCCATGTCCGCCATCTCCCCTGCCCCCTTTTCCTCTGAAGAAATTGCTGCTGAAGGTTTAAAGCCTGAAGAATATGAAGAAATTGTTCAACGGCTGGGGCGTCATCCTAACAAGGCTGAGCTGGGGATGTTTGGTGTCATGTGGTCTGAGCATTGCTGTTATAAGAATTCCCGACCACTACTCAAGCAGTTTCCTACAGAAGGATCACGCATTATAGTTGGCCCTGGAGAAAATGCTGGAGTTGTAGACTTAGGGGACGGGGTGCAACTAGCTTTTAAAATAGAATCCCACAATCACCCCTCAGCCATAGAACCTTTTCAAGGAGCAGCAACGGGAGTCGGAGGCATCCTCCGGGATATCTTTACAATGGGGGCGCGTCCCATTGCTTTATTAAATTCCCTGCGCTTCGGTTCCCTGGAAGATGCCCGCACCAGACGACTGTTCGCAGGCGTAGTATCAGGGATAAGCCATTATGGTAACTGTGTTGGAGTACCCACAGTTGGTGGCGAAGTTTACTTTGACCCCGCTTATTCTGGCAATCCCCTGGTAAATGTCATGGCACTGGGGTTGATGGAAACCCCGGAAATTGTTAAATCAGGGGCATCTGGTATTGGCAATCCCGTGTTATATGTAGGCTCTACGACTGGACGTGACGGCATGGGAGGCGCGAGTTTTGCTAGTGCGGAACTCAGTGATAAGTCAGAAGAAGACCGCCCAGCGGTGCAAGTAGGCGACCCTTTCCTAGAAAAATCTTTAATTGAAGCTTGTCTAGAAGCGTTCAAGACAGGGGCTGTAGTCGCGGCACAGGATATGGGGGCGGCTGGAATTACTTGTTCCACGTCGGAGATGGCAGCTAAAGGTGGCGTGGGTATTGAACTGGATTTAGATAAAATTCCGGTGCGAGAAGCTGGGATGGTGCCCTATGAATACTTGCTATCTGAATCTCAAGAAAGAATGCTCTTTGTTGCCTATAAAGGACGCGAACAAGAGTTAATCGATATTTTCCACCGCTGGGGATTGCAAGCAGTAGTAGCAGGGACAGTAATTGCCGAGCCAATTGTGCGGATTTTATTCAAGGGTGAAGTGGCAGCTGAAGTTCCAGCTACAGCCTTATCAGATAATACGCCTATTTATCATCGGGAATTGCTAGCGGAACCTCCAGAATATGCCCGTCTGGCTTGGGAATGGACACCTGATGCACTCCCTGCTTCTACAACAACTGGCATTGAAATCCAAGGACATCCCCAAAGTTGGAATAATATTCTGCTCCAACTATTAGATACACCCACGATTGCTTCTAAACGCTGGGTCTATCGCCAGTATGACCACCAAGTACAAAACAATACTGTCATCCTACCTGGTGGGGCAGATGCAGCAGTGATTCGGTTGCGCCCATTGGAAGAAGCCCAAAATCCAAAATCCAAAATCCAAAATCCAAAATCAGCTGTTGCGGCAACAGTAGATTGCAATGCTCGTTATGTCTATCTCAACCCCTACGAGGGCGCGAAGGCAGTGGTGGCAGAGGCTGCCCGTAATCTTACCTGTGTAGGTGCCGAACCGCTAGCCGTTACGGATAATCTTAATTTTGGTAGTCCGGAAAAGCCCGTGGGTTACTGGCAGCTAGCAGAAGCTTGTCGAGGCATAGCAGAAGCTTGTCGAGAATTGGAAACGCCTGTTACTGGCGGCAATGTTTCTCTATACAACGAAACCCTGGATTCTATGGGCAACCCCCAACCTATCTATCCCACGCCTGTGATTGGGATGATCGGGTTGATTCCGGATTTAACACGCATCTGCGGTCAGGGTTGGCAGGCAGAGGGAGATTTTATTTATCTATTGGGGCAGACGCTGGATACATCTACTGGGGTGACACTAGGAGGATCGGAGTATCTGGCAACAATTCATGGTGTCGTTGCAGGTATTCCGCCAGTAGTGGATTTTGACTTAGAACGTCGCGTTCAAGCTGCCTGCCGAGAAGGGATTCGTCAAGGTTGGATTCGCTCGGCTCATGACTGTGCTGAAGGTGGGATGGCGATCGCTCTCTCTGAATCTTGCATTAGTGGTGAGCTAGGAGCCGACATCTATCTGGGGGCAGATGTGTCAAGTCGCTGGGATGAAATTTTATTTGGCGAGGGAGGGGCGCGAATAATTGTTTCAGTTGCGTTAGAACAAGCAGCTAGCTGGGAATCCTATTTAAAGAACCAACTCAAAAAGGATTGGCAAAAAATCGGTCAGATCGGCAATCCCCAGACCAATTTACGGGTTTTTACGGCTGACAACATCCCCCTAATAGACGTTAGCATGGCAGAAATGGGCGATCGTGCTGGCAATGCTATTCCTCGGCGTTTAGCAATTTAGTCAACGGTAGCGATCGATTTGTCAATTACCAGAGGCGGTGCTACTTGCAAGTGTCCTTACGTTGCATTTAATAGTGGTATTGTTTAAAAATTGTTAAGCTGAATTAAGTTTCCTCAATAAGCATTGTTGGTCGAGCGGTTTCTCTGACCGAAAACCAAAAAGGTCTCAAGCCCCGGACTTTCTGGGGTAAATCCAACATCATTTCATTGATTGACTCACCGTCCCTTTTAGGAGCAAAGCCCTAGCATGATCCCCAATTCTCCCCTCTCCTCTGACGAGTATCTTGCTAACGTCAATGAGACGCGACCCGATAAACCAGAGGAAGCCTGTGGTGTTTTTGGCATCTACGCACCGGGGGAAGATGTTGCCAAACTCACCTACTTTGGTCTTTATGCCCTACAACATCGGGGTCAGGAATCTGCTGGAATTGCCACCTTTGAGGGAGAGAAAATCCATTTACGTAAAGAGATGGGGTTGGTGTCCCAGGTATTCAGCGAATCTGTCTTAAGCCAAATGCCAGGAGATATGGCTGTTGGTCATACCCGTTACTCCACCACTGGTTCTTCGCGCGTTGTAAATGCCCAGCCAGCTGTTGTGGAAACTTGCTTGGGGTCGCTGGCATTGGCGCACAACGGCAATATTGTCAATACAGGGGAACTGCGAGAAGACTTGCTGAAACGCAGCTGCAACTTAGTCACGACTACTGATTCAGAAATGATCGCATTTGCGATCGCAGAAGAAATTAACGCCGGCCAATCCTGGTTAGAAGGAGCCATCCGTGCCCTGCACCGCTGCCAGGGAGCTTTTAGTCTAGCAATTGGTACTCCAGCTGGTTTGATGGGCGTGCGCGACCCTAACGGCATCCGTCCCCTGGTAATTGGCACCTTGGGCGATAGTCCCCAGCGCTACGTCCTCGCTTCAGAAACCTGTGCTTTAGATATTATTGGTGCTGACTACGTGCGAGACGTAGAACCAGGAGAGTTAGTTTGGATTACCGAAGAAGGTTTGGCTTCCTTCCACTGGACTCAGCAGCCAAAGCGCAAGCTGTGCATCTTTGAGATGATTTACTTTGCTCGACCTGATAGCGTTATGCATGACGAGAGTCTGTATAGCTATCGGCTGCGGCTGGGACGTCACCTTGCCGAAGAAACGCCAGCAGAAGCGGATATCGTCATTGGTGTTCCCGATTCAGGCATCCCAGCAGCCATCGGCTTTTCTCAGGTATCTGGTATTCCCTACGCTGAGGGTTTGATTAAAAATCGCTATGTGGGTCGCACTTTCATCCAGCCAACTCAGGCAATGCGTGAGTCTGGTATCCGCATGAAGCTTAATCCTCTCAAAGATGTATTGGCTGGAAAACGAGTTGTAATTGTCGATGATTCCATTGTCCGGGGAACCACCAGCCGCAAACTTGTGCAAGCCCTCCGCGATGCTGGTGCGCTTGAGGTTCATATGCGAGTTTCATCGCCGCCAGTAACTCACCCCTGCTTCTATGGCATCGACACCGATAGCCAAGACCAGCTGATTGCTGCTACTAAATCAGTAGAAGATATTGCCCAAATTATTGGTGTTGATTCATTGGCTTATATGAGCTTGGAGAGTATGCTCAAAGCCACTGGCGAAGATCCTAATAATTTCTGCTCTGCCTGTTTTACTGGTGACTATTCCATCCCAATTCCGGAGACAGTCAAGCGCTCCAAGCTGAGGCTAGAAAAAGCCGTTAGTGTATAAGGTTTTGGCTGAGGTTGCCATGAGTTGAGGATTTACTACATAAGCACAACTCAACTTTTAGTATTGCCTGTGAGTTAGCAGTTGCTTTTATTTTCTGACTATAAGTAAGTAAAAGGGATATAGGTATGCCAACAACTGCTATCAACCTACGTTTAGAACCCGGTCAAAAACTCACCTTGCAGCCGGTTTCCTGGCAAAGGTTTGAGGAGACTCTT
>JAESFH010000061.1_pt1 | contig 140137 bp, 115 predicted proteins | sample 9269381 | NCBI WGS metagenome assembly JAESFH01 (sample SAMN14504062, study PRJNA617094) | algae metagenome | isolation source: Aphanothece sp. CMT-3BRIN-NPC111 and co-occurring heterotrophs from well... | place: USA: Clark Mountains Wilderness, California | collected 2010-04-18
CGGGCAGAAGACGGAACATCGCCACTTATTTAACTCAACACCTACTGTTTTGCTTCCCCAACTCTCTATTTGTACTTTTGTAACTTCTGAACCGCTGGCTCAGTCTGTGAGGCAGTTTTTGAGTAGCGATCGCTATAATTTGGCGCAATTCAGTTCTTTACGTGAGTTTTTGGACTTCGTAGAGCAACACAAGTACCAGTTAGATTGTCTGCTTTTAGAATACAACCGTGCCTTACTGCCAGCGATTAACCAGTTATATGAACAAGGTACTCTGCTGCCAGTGGTGATTGTTCACGGGTTCTCAGAACAAAGCAGCAACCCCTCATCCACCTTCTCTAATGATGAGGCACCTCCAGAGAAAGGAATTGATCTTTACCACCCTGCTGAAGTTTTGCTATCAGCCGCCCAAGTAAGTGAAATTGCCTACTTCATTGACCGGGCGATCGCCGAGTTTATTAAACTTTCTCCCCATTGTGCCCTAACTCACCCATCTGGCAGCCCCAATCCGAGGACTGAGGTAACCAATCCGGATTTTTTGATGCAGCAGCAGCGGCGATTGGCTGAAAAACTCAAGGAACGACTCGGATACTTAGCTGTCTACTACAAGAGAAATCCTCAGCTTTTTTTTCGCCATCTGCCCCGCGCCGAGAAGCAAAAGCTTTTAGAAAAACTAAGATTAGAATATCGACAGATTATTTTAAATTACTTTACGAATAACAGCACGCTGAATCAAGAAATTGACGAATTTGTAAATTCAATGTTCTTTGCCGATCTTTCCGTATCCCAGATTGTGGAAATACATATGGAATTAATGGAAGAATTTTCTAAACAGTTAAAATTAGAAGGGCGGAGTGAAGAATTTTTGCTTGACTATCGACTGACGTTAATAGATATAATTGCTCACTTGTGCGAAATGTATCGTAGAGCCATCCCTAGAGAGTTATAAAATGCTTGGAAGCCGTGAGCATCCTGTATAACCTATTTTCTCTGGCAATTTAAATCTTTAAATCTATGAATCCCCTCAAAAAAACTTATGTTCTCAAGCTTTATGTTGCTGGGAACACTCCCAATTCTGTACGAGCGTTAAGAACACTTAAAAATATTCTGGAAGAGGAATTTCAAGGTGTATACGCTCTGAAAGTCATCGATGTATTCAAAAATCCGCAACTTGCCGAGGAAGATAAAATCTTAGCAACGCCGACCTTATCAAAAATTTTGCCCCCCCCAGTACGCAAAATTATTGGCGATCTTTCGGATCGAGAAAAGGTTTTGATTGGTTTAGATCTTCTCTATGAAGAACTGCGTGATGCAGAATATGATTTGTAGGTAGATAGATTTAAAACGCCAAGGCTGCAAGTTTTGTAGTTGGGGTAGCTAAATAGCTATTCTCTTGTTGGCGATTAACTTCAACTTTGAGTGATGGAAGCGATGAATAAAACTAATCTAACTGAACAAGAAGAAGTATCGTCCCCCGTAGGAGTCCAGAAAATTCGGACGATGATTGAAGGTTTCGATGATATCAGTCATGGTGGCTTGCCATCTGGTAGAACTACTATTGTTAGTGGAACTTCTGGTACTGGCAAAACACTGTTGGCAGTTCAGTTTCTCTACAATGGCATTACCCATTTTGATGAGCCGGGTATCTTTGTCACCTTTGAAGAATCTCCCATTGATATTATTAAAAATGCTTATAGCTTTGGTTGGGACTTACAAAAATTAATTAATGAAGGCAAGCTATTTATTCTAGATGCCTCCCCCGATCCGGAAGGGCAGGAAATAGTCGGTCATTTTGACCTTTCTGCCCTAATTGAGCGCATCCAGTACGCGATTCGTAAATACAAAGCCAAGCGGGTTTCTATTGACTCTGTAACCGCCGTATTCCAGCAGTATGACGCCGCTTCAGTGGTGCGGCGAGAGATTTTCCGCTTGGTAGCCCGCCTTAAACAAATTGGTGTTACCACCATAATGACAACTGAGCGAGTCGATGAATATGGGCCAGTTGCCAGGTTTGGAGTAGAGGAATTTGTCTCTGATAATGTGGCTATTGTTCGCAATGTTTTAGAAGGAGAACGCCGCCGCCGCACGATGGAAATTCTCAAGCTGCGTGGCACAACTCACATGAAAGGAGAGTACCCGTTTACCATTACCAACCAGGGAATTAATATTTTCCCACTAGGGGCAATGCGACTAACGCAGCGTTCCTCGAATGTGCGGGTATCTTCAGGCGTCAAAACTCTCGACGAAATGTGCGGCGGTGGATTCTTTAAAGATTCGATCATTCTGGCGACTGGTGCTACTGGCACTGGCAAAACGCTCTTGGTGAGCAAGTTTTTGCAAGAGGGCTGTGTTACAGGCGATCGCACCATTCTGTTTGCCTATGAAGAATCACGCGCCCAGCTGTCTCGCAACGCTTCTTCCTGGGGTATTGATTTTGAGGAAATGGAACAAAAGGGCTTACTGAAAATCCTTTGTACCTATCCGGAATCAGCTGGTTTAGAAGACCATTTGCAAATTATTAAATCTCAAATTGCTGAATTTAAACCGTCTCGTATCGCCATTGACTCGCTTTCAGCGCTATCACGCGGCGTCAGTAACAATGCCTTTCGGCAGTTTGTAATTGGCGTCACTGGCTACGCTAAACAAGAAGAAATTACTGGTTTCTTCACAAATACTTCCGATCAGTTCATGGGTTCTAATTCAATTACTGATTCCCATATTTCCACGATTACCGATACGATTTTGATGCTACAGTACGTGGAAATTCGTGGCGAAATGGCTCGTGCCATCAATGTTTTTAAGATGCGAGGTTCTTGGCACGATAAGGGCATCCGCGAGTACACAATCAGTAAGGATGGAGCTAAAATTACGGATTCTTTCCGCAATTATGAAGGGATTATAAGTGGCTCCCCCACACGCATTACCATTGATGAAAAGACCGAGTTATCCCGCATTGTCAGAGGCGTTAAGGACAAGGCAGGGGATTGAGCTATCAATATTCAAAATAGGGCGGAAAGCCATTCCGTCCTTAAAGCACAACCTCTCCTAAGCAATAGCGGGATTGGTTGCGAAGCCTTACACCATACCAGTACGGCTGTTGGTCTAGGAGATGTCACGAGCATGGAGGGATTCGAACCCCCGACCCTCAGAACCGGAATCTGATGCTCTATCCACTGAGCTACATGCCCTTAATGATGTTTAGTATAGCACCTTTGCCCAAAGCGATCGCATTTGGAGATGTAAAGGAACCGATGCGTAAGGGATAGCAGGTTTTTCCAGGGGTGGAAAGTTGCCTGCTGTCCATACTCACCGATGAGAAAGAATATTGCTAGCTTGAAAGCCTCCGAGTTTCAACCAAAGGATGAAAAATAGCTAATTTAGGCGATCGCAGGTGTAAAAAATTGGGCGTACCAGGCATCAAGTTCGCCTAAAGCGCGATCGCGATAAACTCCATAACGCTCTTGCTTATTCCGAATTCGCACAGGCAACTCTGGCAGAATCCCAAAATTTGGCGGCATTGGTTGAAAATGCTTAGGCGAAGCTGAACTAATAAACTCAAACAACGCCCCCATCATCGTCGTTGGCGGTAGCGTTAACAATTCTTTACCCAACGCTAGCCGTGCCGCATTTGTCCCAGCTAACCAACCCCCCGCAGAGGCGGCGGTGTAACCTTCAGTACCAATTAGTTGCCCTGCGGCTAGCAATGTAGGACGCTTTTTAAATTGTAAAGAAGGCTGCAAAAGTTCAGGAGCATTAATAAACGTGTTCCGGTGCATGACACCAAAACGCACAAACTCTGCATTTTCAAGCCCTGGAATAAGCTGAAATACTCGCTTCTGCTCACTCCAGCGTAAATTTGTCTGAAATCCCACCATATTCCACAACTGGCCCGCTTTATCTTCTTGCCGTAGCTGCACCACGGCGTAGGGACGTTGCGATTGATTTTCTGGGGCGCGAAAATCTCCTTTACGGGCATCAAACAACCCCACTGGCTTTACGGGGCCGTAGCGCATCGTATCTTCTCCCCGCCGCGCCAATTCTTCAATAGGTAAGCAAGCTTCAAAGAATTTCGCTGTCTCCCGCTCAAAATCTTTTAGTTCTGCTTGTTGGGCTTTACACAGTTCTTGCCAAAAATGGAGATACTGTTCCCGGTTCATGGGACAGTTGAGATAAGCCGCGTCTCCTTTGTCGTAGCGAGAAGCGAGAAAGGCAATATCTCGATTAATTGATTCCCCAACCACAATTGGGCTGGCGGCATCGAAAAAGCTCATGTATTCCATGCCCGTAAAGCGCCGCAAATCCTCAGCTAACTCTGGACTGGTTAAAGGTCCAGTGGCAAGTACAACAATTCCTTCTGGGGGAATTTCCGGGACAACATCCCGACGCAACTCAATTAAGGGATGGTTGGCGAGGGTTTCAGTTAATTCCTGGCTGAATACTCCTCTGTCTACTGCTAAGGCACCCCCGGCGGGAACGGCGTGTTGATCAGCTTTACGGATAATAATAGAGCCGAGACGTCGTAATTCTGCGTGCAAAAGACCAGCAGCGCGATCGCTCGATTGGGCCCCAAACGAATTACTACACACCAGTTCCGCCAGTTCCGCCGTGTGATGTGCGGGACTAAGCCTTGCCGGTCGCATTTCGTGCAGCACCACAGGCACCCCAGCTTGAGCTATTTGCCAAGCGGCTTCTGTACCAGCAAGACCTCCACCAATCACTTGAATCCGCTGTTTTTCCATCACATTTACAACCTATTCGGCTTGCTAGCATCAGCTTTTGGCTGATTCAAAATCAGTTTAGCCATAGTTTTAATAGCTTTGAGTTTCGAGTTTAAATAATAAAATTAAAACTCATAACTCTGCTCCTACAGCTAACAGTTAATCGCTCAAATATTCAACAGTTGAGTCAGGGTTCCAGGCACGGGCAAAAGGATACTCACTAAAAGAGCCAGAGCTAGCAATCCACCGAAGTCACGCCAGTTATCGAGTTCTGACACATCGTTGAGAGCCGGTTCATCTGCTACCGGCATAAATAATAATATTACTGCCCAGAGCAACAATTCTGGCTGCAAAAAGGCTAGCCCCAGCACTAATAGCCGAGCTATTTGACCAATTACGGCTCCGATTCTTTGTCCAAACATGGCGTGGACAATGTGACCGCCATCAAGTTGTCCTACGGGTATTAAATTGAGAGCCGTGACTACCAGACCAATGTAACCGGCGATCGCCACAGGATGAAGATCGATTGCCATTTTGGAGGTTAATTCACTTCCTAATGCCCATTTACTAAGCAGGGTTAGTAATAGAGATAACCTGGGATTAAGTGATTCAAAATTCCATATCCCGGAATTATCAGATAGGGGAACCAAAGTAGAGTGAGCCAGACCCCAAAGCAGGAGTGGTAAAGTAACGATAAAGCCTGACAAGGGACCGGAAATGCCTAAGTCGAATAAGGCTTTGCGGTTTGGTATGGGCGATCGCATCTGAATAAATGCCCCAAAAGTCCCCAGAAAAAACGGCAGTGGAATAAAGTAGGGCAGCGTAGTGCGAATTTTGTAGAACACAGCCGTAAAATAATGACCTAACTCATGGATGCCCAGGATAGTCATCAGTGCTAAGGCATAGGGCAGTCCTTGCAGTAAAACAGCTGGGTTAGATTGCAGCTGTTTAGAAGAAATACCAGCAATCTCAGCCCCGATCACAGTTGTGGTGAATAAGGTAATCAACAGCAGTAGCAAGGCTAAACCGGGTCGTGTCAAAGGCTCGCTCTTAGGCTTATCGGTTGCCTGGGCTTGAGGATTGGGAACCAAGGCAAAGAACGGTTTGCCGCTGAGACTTTCTTGAAACAGGACAAAAAAGCGATCGCCAAATTGCCCCTCTATTTTTTCCCGAATCGTCTTGTATGCTGCGTCTGGGTTCGAGCGTAGTTTGCCGCGGCACAAAACAGCTTGGGGACGATACTCAATGTTCTCCAAATAATAAATAGACCAGGGAAAACAATTTCTGAGATTAGTTTCTTCCGTGGCGCTGATGGGACGAAGCTTTGATATATCGCCGCCATCGTCTGTAGTCTGTGAAGCATCTGAGTCCTGCTTCTGAGGGGCAGCAGCCACCCCAGGCTCAGAGCTGGGCGGTTTCCGTCCCCACTGAATCAGCAGCCAGTACAACAACGAGCAACCCACAAAGGGGCCAATCGCTAGCGCTGGCGGTATCGGTGTTTTTTCACCGTAGACCAAAGTCCAGGCACTCCAAATCAGTGCCGGTGTCATGATCACCAACCACAAAAGCCAGACTGGCGTGCGGGTGATGTTGGCAACACTACGCTTCACTATGAAGTAAGTGAGCAGTCCCAGTAAGATTAAGAGCAACCAAAATTCCATGAATAAAACTTGAGTAGGTCTACAGGATTTTTCTCTAAGAATGTGACTAGAGCAGTCCTATCTGATTTGTGGGCGTCTCGTTCGCATGTGAGCATCTTGCTCACACTAGGAGTTTTAACAAATTACTAGGATTGCTATATAGTGAAAACTTGAAAATGAGTATTTTTCAAGTTTTAATTCTGCCTTTTTATTATTTAATTGAGTAGCAAAGTGCAACCCAATCCCCCAGAAAACAGCACCTTTATTCCGCCGGAAAGCGCCTCAAAGGAACGGCTCCAGGCTGACCTGAAACCACCACTTACCGTCCTTAACAACATTTTTGCATTTCCACCTAATCGGGATACATTGGGCGCAACCGCCTATTTCATTGTAGAAAAATTCGGCAATATCCTGATCGATTGTCCTGCTTGGAATCAGGTAAACCAGCAATTTCTCCAGCAGCAAGGGGGCGTGCGGTGGCTGTTTATTACCCACCGAGGCGGCATTGGGAAAGTCCGAGAGATAAGCCAAGCCTTTGGCTGCGACATCCTGATCCAAGAGCAGGAAGCATATCTTCTACCAAGATTGGACGTGAGAACCTTTCAACAGGAATTTACTCTCAGCCCCTATAGTAGCGTTATTTGGATGCCGGGGCATTCTCCTGGCTCCTCCTGTCTCTATTACAGCGAATCTGGCGGCGTCCTGTTCTCTGGACGTCATTTATTACCGAACCAGCAAGGTGAACCTGCACCCCTACGCACCTCTAAAACATTTCACTGGCCCAGGCAGCTCAAAAGCGTTCAATCCCTGGTTGACCGTTTCACGCCGGAAACCTTGCATTACATCTGTCCAGGTGCTAACACGGGCTTTTTGCGGGGCAAGCGCGCGATTGATCAGGCTTATCAGCGTCTATCTCAGTTGGATTTAGTAGCCCAACGGCACTCCCAAGCCTTGCTGTGACTTCATATAATCTCCTGAAGTATGGGGAAGAAGCGGCTGCTGTGCTAAGTGACGCTTTCGTATAATTTGGTTGTGCGCCTAAGTCGCTAGTTCAGGATGGCTCACTGGGGCTGGGCAACCCCAATAAAGCTAAGCAGATTTTTTGGACGACCCGCATTATGCGGCATCGGCAGCAATTACCGGCTGAGTCTTTAACAGCTCTACTGCTGCCTGATATTGTGGGTCTGAAGCAGTACCCACTTGGTCGAGAGGAATTGGCTCTAGGGATACCAACAGGTCTGGCGCAATACCCAACTTATGGATATCGTGGTGGTTTGGTGTCTCGTACTTGGCAACGGTGACAGCTAATCCCGAACCATCTGGTAAGTCAAATAAAGACTGAATTATCCCCTTGCCAAAGGTTTTTTCACCCACCAACTGGGCGCGATTGTTATCCTGCAATGCCCCAGCCAGAATTTCACTGGCACTTGCAGTTCCCCGGTTGACCAAAACTACCAGTGGAGCATCCGTCAGCGCCTCACCAGACGCCTCAAAGCTACCCATAATACCTTGCCTATTAACCGTGTAGACAATGGTGCCTTTATCCAACCAGAGGCGGGCAATCTCGATGCCTGATTGCAATAAGCCGCCGGGATTATTTCGCAAATCGAGAATGTAGGCTTGGGCACCTTGTTGCTCAAGACGTTCTACAGCATGAGCTACCTCTGCCGTGGCGTTGGCGTTGAACTGACTCAGGCGGATATAGCCAACGGGAATGCCCTCTGGCTGAGAACGTAATTCTGCATACACAGGGTTAAGGGCAATGCGCGATCGCACCAGCCCAATTTCTGCTGGTGTACCCCCCTGGCGTAGAACCGTAAGCATGACAGAAGTACCTGTTTTTCCGCGCATCCGTGCTGCGGCTTCATCAAGGGTGAGTTCTTTGCTCGGCACACCATCAATCAATACTATGCGATCGCCTGGTTTAATTCCCGCTGCCTCGGCTGGCGAACCCGCTATTGGTGCCACAACTTCCAACTCCCCAGTTTCCGCGTCTAGGGCAATTTGCAATCCTACGCCGCTCAACTCTCCAGAAGTATTAACCTGTAGACTCCGGTACTGCTCAGGCTTCAAGAAGCGCGTAAACGGATCGTCTAAGCTAGCCAGCATTTTCTGAATGGAAGCGTATGCCGCCTCCCGATTTTCCAGCCGCTGCTTCAAAGCTTTTTCACGCACAAACCACCAATTTTGATGGTTAAAGGTGTCATCTAAGTAAGAATTATTGACAATTCTCCATGTCTGTGTAACTAATTGCTGTTCCTCTGTTAAAGCCACAGCTGGTGGTGTCCACCAGCCAAAGGTCAGAATAAGTTGTAGTAGTAGTAATAGACCAACCCAGAAAGTTCGCTTGTGCATGACCCAAAATCCCCCTTTCGGGCTATGTTACATTTTTTGTATAGGGCAACGCATTAGACGTGCCGCTTAATCCTTCTGGAGGGCAGCAATGGTCAAAGTGCCAACGTAGATGCACAATTAAACTTAACCCAGAGTTTGCTGTTGTGAGACTTTCACAGCACAGAAAGCATCTCATCCTTCAAAATAAAGCCATCAACTCCAAAGCGACCTATTGGCTTCAGGGCTAAAACCCGTGTCAACAACAGCAATACATTCTTAGGAACGCTTGCATCATGTTTACAAAGCAGGTAACTGATTCAAAAGTATACAACTGGTTTCAGGAACGCCTGGAAATTCAGGCACTGGCAGAAGATGTCAGCAGCAAGTATGTACCTCCCCATGTAAATATCTTCTACTGCCTGGGCGGGATTACCCTGACTTGCTTTTTGATCCAGTTTGCCACTGGATTTGCGATGACGTTTTACTACAGACCCACTGTCACAGAGGCTTTTTCCTCAATTGAGTACCTGATGACGGACGTTAGTTTCGGCTGGCTGATTCGCTCCATCCACCGCTGGTCCGCCAGCATGATGGTGCTGATGATGCTTTTACATACCTTCCGGGTTTACCTTACTGGCGGTTTCAAAAAGCCCCGCGAGCTAACTTGGGTGACAGGCGTGATTTTGGCCGTGATTACCGTTTCCTTTGGTGTCACCGGCTATTCACTTCCTTGGGACCAAATTGGTTACTGGGCTGTCAAAATTGTCTCCGGTGTACCAGAAGCCATTCCCGTTGTTGGTTCTTTAGTTGTTGAACTCATCCGTGGTGGTACCAGTGTCGGACAAGGCACTCTGACGCGCTACTACAGCTTGCACACCTTTGTTCTGCCCTGGCTGATCGCTGTGTTCATGCTGCTACACTTCTTGATGATTCGCAAGCAGGGCATTTCTGGCCCCTTGTAAATTTCGGTACTGGCGTTGCACTTCCATTGCTGCTCATACCTGCTGATCTTTTTGATTAAGGAGATAACTCACAAAAGATGGGAACTCTTAAAAAACCGGATCTAACCGATCCAGATTTACGCGCCAAACTCGCCATGGGAATGGGCCATAACTACTATGGTGAACCCGCTTGGCCTAATGACCTCCTCTACATTTTCCCGGTGGTAATTGCGGGGACAATTGGCTGCTGCGTCGCCTTGGCTGTTCTCGATCCAGCTATGATTGGCGAACCGGCAAATCCCTTTGCCACTCCTCTAGAAATCCTCCCAGAATGGTATTTATGGCCGGTTTTCCAAATCCTGCGTATTCTACCCAATAAACTGTTGGGTATCGCCTGTATGGGTGCGATTCCTCTGGGACTAGCAATTGTTCCCTTTATTGAGAACGTCAATAAGTTCCAAAACCCATTCCGCCGCCCCGTGGCAACGACTTTGTTTTTGTTTGGCACCCTCGTCACCATTTGGCTAGGTGTCGGTGCGACATTCCCAATTGATAAGTCTCTTACTTTAGGTCTGTTCTAAGACCTTAATAACTGCACTTCGTCGTTGCGATTGTTAGTAGTTAGTGGTTAGTAGTTAGTAGAAATAGCATCTACTAACCACTAACCACTAAAAACAAAAATGAATTTTATGACTGCGTGCAGTATATTATTTACCTCTTACCCTGTTTTTATATATTCCTAAGTCAATCAACTTAATTAAACTAAAGAAAAATGTAATAGCGTGTCTGAGCTAATATGTGGGGGACATAAATGGTGATAGCGCGTGTAATTACTGCTTTTTAAGCTTTACTCAGCCTAGCATTTTAATCTAGACGCGCTAGTAGGTTGGGGTGAGACACGTAGGCGCAGCCTGAGCGTAGAGTAGCCCAACCGTTGCAAATATTTTATGGGCAACTATCACGCTCTATCCGAGCTATAAATAATTAACAAGATTGCGCCCACTTGCTTAACGATCGCATTTTCGACAGGCTATCGCAGCGGCATTTTCACCAATCCCTGCTTGGGTGAGGGATTTTATACATTTCACTAGTTCAGCTTCAGATTCAGGCAAAGGAGAAGCTTTAGGGCAGCCATAATAATTACATTCACCGTTGTCTGTACAGCCATAGTAATTACAACTACCAGTAGCTGAATTCCAACAGCCATAATAATTACAGCCGCCAGAGTTTTCCCAGCAACCATAATAATTACAACCGCCAGTGGATGTCCCCCAGCAGCCGTAATAATTACAATCGCCTTTCGCTATAGAAGGAAGCGGCAAGGGAAGCCAAGCCAAGCCTGCACTGAAAACACCAAGAATCAAAATTTTTTCTGTATGCAGTAAATACTTATTTAGTTTGTGTTGCTGCATAGATATTAGAGACCAGAAGCAGTTTCAGTAGTAATACTAGTTAAGCTATACAAATCGCTTTCGGATGGAAAAGCGTTAGTAATTGAAAAATCGGGTAATTACTAGGGTAACTCAATTAATTGGCTAGGGGAAATTTGGTTCTTGCCTCGTCCCCAGAGTAACTGGGGTCAACCTAAAATCCTCTCAGCTGCCTTGACAATAAAATACCGTTTTTAGTATAAGCTGCGTCACTTAAGCCTAAAATTGGATCTCCGGAGTCCTAACCCCGTCAGGGCGATCGCATTCTGTAGACACAAGAGCGCTAGTTGATGTAACCTGAGTTCGATATCCGGAACATCGAAGACATACTTAGAAGCAGTTTTATAAAATCGATGCTTTTACGGTGACTTAGAATTTAGGTAAGAAAGAAGAGTTTACACTAGGATCAAAATGTTTGTAACCGTACCGCACCCCAGGAGATTGCTGTGAACCAGAACAGCGCCAACATTTTTAAGTTCAACTTTCCTGGCTTACGCTATTGGCTTACCGCCTTCGCGGTAATTTGGTTGCTGGGAGCGATTGGGCTGGGCTGGTTAGTAAAATCTTTTTTTATTTTGGTTGGGGTGATCGTCTTAGCCCCGGTAATCGCCTTTATTGGGTTTCGCTGGTGGTTGAAACGCAACTTGGTTGAAGATCAGTGCCCAGTCTGTAGCTATGAATTTGTAGGTTTTGACCGTACCCAATTTCAGTGCCCTAGCTGTGGAGAAAACCTGAAGATAGATAAGGGTCATTTTGAGCGCTTGACTCCTCCTGGGACAATAGATGTCGAAGCGGTGGAAGTTCAAGTGTCGCGCCTAGAAGATTAGGCTACCCCGCTCCACTGTCACGCCTTTAAGTTGTATGTGAGGACTGATGGGGAAATGGGTTAACGAAATAATTGTTAATTCGTAATTCGTAATTCGTAATTAAAGAGGGTACAAGCGCCGTCCGGACTTCGGCCGAAGCCCACTGATTGTAATTAGTAATTACGAATTATCAATTACTAATTACTTTGCCGCTCTATCTAAATGTGCAATTTGCCGGGACAACAGCTTACTTAACTTTTTGAGTTATAGATAGAGTGTATGGATTACTAGCCCCAGCGCGATCGCCAATGTAGATTGAGTAACTCCCTTGCTTCCAATAACCAGGCGACTCGATATTACCTCCAGAGAAGCTGTCTGCTAACACACAGGTACGCCTACCTCCTGGCTCTTGGATTAAAAGGGTCGGCTGACCAGAACTTTGCACGCTGAAGCGCAGATATTGGAAATCCTTAGTCATTTTAATCTGATGGTTTGGTGCTGCGGCAATCTTGCCACAGTCTGGGGTCGCCTTTTGTCCGCCAGATTTACCGCTGACAGCCAGCGGATCGGCGTTGAACCCAGGTGTCAGTTCTATAACCGGGGCTTTACTATGAGCCGCGCTAGTAACTCCCAACATCAGAGCTAAGATCGTGGGAACGACCATCCAATGCGTGTGTGTCTTCATTTTGTCATCCCCTTGCCTGTTCTATAAGACTCTTAATATTAGTGTCCTAGATTTGTAGATGCTTAGGGACAGCTTATGTTCCTGTTTGAAAAGTGTCACCTCTTCGTTCGAGTTTTGAGTTTTGAGTTTTGAGTTTTGAATTAAGACTAGGGATTTGCTATTAATAAATCCCCTTATCCGTGAGACAAGGGGATTTAAGTTCTTATAGGTTCACCGCAACGCCGTCTTACCTCAGTTTATGACCTGGATTAAACCAGGTGGGCACCTTTGTTCCTGCTTAAAGTTTCCGGGTACATGCCCGGTCTACTGCAGCTAGAACTGAGAGGTTCCCATGTGCCAAAGGCTGTAGATCAAAAAACGATATTGGCAGTCACCAACGTCGCAGTGGAACCTGTCCCTTTATTGTAACTTGTTTGTTTTGGCAGAGGGCAAGTGATTCGATTTTGCCTGCAAAAATTTTGGATTGCGCTCACTACGCCGAAATCAGGGGCTGGAAATATTTTTTGTTTTTGATAAACGGCTGGGATGGCGGAAAAGCTTTTGCCAAGAAGCATTAGCCGTTTTTTCCGTACCAGATAGATTCCACGTTTTCGGCAATCAGTTGCGCTTCTGAGTGCTGGTACGACTCCAGCAAAACAGTGACGTGACCCAGCTTGCGACCAGGACGAGATTCTGCTTTGCCATACCAGTGAACGTGAGATTTGGGAAGCTGATTTAGCTGTTGCCGTTTAGCAAAGTAGTCATTGTGAGAATACTCATAGCCTAGTAGGTTTACCATCACGGCTCCACCACAGCGCAAGGAGGGGTTACCCAAGGGTAGACCAGAAACAGCTCGCAGATGCTGTTCAAATTGGGAGGTGTCGCAGGCATCAAGGGTGAAGTGCCCTGAGTTGTGGGTACGGGGCGACACTTCGTTCACCAATACCTTGCCCGTGTTAGTCAAAAATAGCTCAATGCCAAAGACGCCAACGGCTTGTAGGCTATTTAAAAGAGTATGCGCGATCGCTTCTATCTCTGCTGCTACTGCTGGGCTAATATCCGCTGGCACCAAAACGCGACGGCATACTTGCTCTTCCTGTTGAGTTTCCACCACTGGGTAAATTACAATCTCACCACTCACAGAACGGGCAGCAATTACAGCCAATTCCCGTTCAAAGGGGATAAATTCTTCCAGCAGCACAGGCGTCTGTCCCAATTGCTGCAATTTTGATTCCAGTGCCTCTCTATCTTTAAGAATAAAAGTCCCTTGACCGTCATATCCACAGCGTCGGGCTTTCATAACCACTGGTAAACCAAGCTGCGTAGGGAGGGCAGGGGAAGAATAATCCAACTCTCCTGTGCTTGTAACTGCTTCCAATGCGAAAAACCTGGGCACGGGCAGACCTAAATCTCGCAAGTAGCAACGCTGATCGTATTTATCTAACAAAGGAGCCAATGCTTCCAGACGGGGACGAAAGCAAATTTTCTGTTCTGCCAGGGGCTTTAAAGCTTCTAAGTTAATAAACTCATTTTCAAAAGTGATGACATCGCAGCGAGTTGCTAACTCAGCCGTGGCAGCTGGGTCATCAATTGGGGCAAAGATAGCGTCAGCTGCAAACTCAACAGCAGGATCTGTTGGAGAGGGTGTCTGAACCACTATTTCTATCCCCAACGCCTCAGCAGCACCTGTCATCATCCAGGCTAGCTGACCCCCACCAATTACACCAACCCGTTTCATCGACACCCCAAAGAATCACGAGTAGCGACACCAGTTTTTGAATTAACACCTGTCGCTTGTTTACAAAGTTGTTTAATTTGTGCGCCATCTAGAATGGCATCAGTAAAGTCGGCACCAGTAATATCTACATCGTTAAAAACAGAACGCAGGAGAATACTTTGGACTAAAATGGCATCACTTAAGTCTGCGCCGCCGAATTTTACCTGATCGACCATGGCGTTGGTTAAATCTGCTCCGTGCAGATTAGCTTTAGTCATGATAGAAGCACTCAACACGGCTCCCTGCAAGTCAGCATCAGCAAAGTTGCTCATGTGCATAATCGCATTGGCAAACTCAGCCGAGCGCAAGCTTTGACCAGAAAAATCCCGATTTGTTAGTTCTGCATTGCTAAACGACAGAGGAGGGGCATACTTTGCTGCTTGTGCAGGTAAGGGTATGCTTATGAGAACTAGCGCCCATAGAAACGCAGCTAGTTTCCTCAAGACGATAGAAAGCCGTTGCTTGAACTGAAGTGGCAAAAGATAGATTCCTAAATGGATAATTTACAATACTTTACCAGCTTACTGAATACTGGATTGAATTTTTCTGCGAGTTTACTCGAAGCCAAGTTGGACGGCTAGATATATTTACCAAAATTAAACGGGAGCGTGAAAGCCCATGAGGAGCAGAAACGCAGTACCTGCTCCGTGCTTTAGCCAGGGGATGAAAGGCGACGCAGCAGGTTTTAACCTGCTGTTTCTTTTTCTTTCTCAAGCACTAGACTATCTATCCACTCCTCAATCAAAGTCGTAATAGTCCTATCTTTTTGAGCAGCATATAGCATCAACTTATGCTTTCTTCTGTCGGATAGCCGAATTTGTAATGAGCTATTGTTCATAGATGCCATAACAAGGTACACGGTTGAGGGTGGGTATTCGCGTCCGAACTCAAGAATTTGGATAAAATCCCCTATAGATGATGTTGAGCAAAGTTTATGCCACACTTTCTGTTGGTTTGGCTACTCACGACTGTGTCGTTGGTGATTACAGCTTATTTGGTACCCGGCTTTATAATCCAAAGTTTTGTTGCAGCAGCGATCGCAGCAGTGATTTTGGGGTTGGTAAATGCCATTGTCCGACCGCTGCTAATTTTTTTTACACTGCCGCTTACCGTTGTTACCTTGGGGCTATTTTTATTTGTCATTAACGCCATCACGATTTGGCTGGTGGCTTCCCTGACACCTGGGTTTGCCATCACAGGTTTCTTTCCGGCTTTTGTGGGTTCAATTGTTTTAACTTTAGTTGGCAGTGTGCTTAACTCTCTTTTTCGAGTCTAATCCGAACAATTTGTTAAGCTCCTCGCTTTATCGTGAGGCTCCGGATTATACAACTTAAAGGCGCATCAGCTTACCAGTGGTGCATCGCCTGTCATTCGATTTTGGATTTTGGATTATCCCCCAGACTATCAGTCGGGGGATTGAGACCTATGCGTGTTTTTGGTCATTCTGAGTCGGCGTCAAACCCTAAATAACCGCGTGGGGTTATCATCCAGTCGCTGTATGTGCGAGTGCTTTGATTGCCGATGAGAACAGTAGTCACCATGTCTATAGGGGTGTTGAGTAATTTCTCAAGAGTCGTGATGGTAATCTCCTCGTCTTGGCGGTAAGCCGAGCGAACAATGGCGACGGGTGTATTGGGTTGGCGGTATTTCAGAAAAATTTGCTGGGCAATGACAATCTGCTGAGTGCGGGTTTGCGATCGCGGATTGTAAAGAGCAGTAACAAAATCTGCCTGGGCAGCCGCTGTGAGGCGTTTTTCAATTACCTCCCAGGGCGTCAACAGGTCACTCAAGCTAATCGCGCAGAAGTCGTGCATCAAAGGTGCGCCCACACGGGCAGATGCAGCTTGCAAGGCGGTGATGCCTGGAAACATCTGGATGCCTGGAGTCTGGCCATCCCAACCTTGAGCTTGTAATTCTTCCATTACTAACCCAGCCATGCCGTAAATGCCGCAGTCCCCAGAGGAGACAACGGCTACGGTTAAGCCCCATTGAGCTAAAGCGATCGCCCGTTGGGCCCGTTGGCGTTCCTGGGTAATCGGTAAGGCTTCCACAATTTGCCCTGGATGCAGCAGAGGCGATATTAAATCGATATACAGAGAGTAGCCAATTACGGCATCGGCGCAGGCTACAGCGGTTTGGGCGGCTGGGGTCATCTGCTCTAATTGTCCAGGACCTGTGCCGATAAGTAACAACTGACCCGTGCGCCCGGTATATTCTAATTTTGATTGCGCGATCGCAACTGTCACCGCCCCCTGGCGATTTTGGATTTTAGATTTTGGATTTTGGATTAATTTATCTTCGGAATCAAAGTAAAAAATTTGTTTAGCTACTAATAAAGTTTTACATTGAGCAACAAACAGGGCAGCTGCTTCTGCTACGCTGGGCGTTCCTACTTCTGCTTCTACAACTGCTGAGGGATTAGGTACAGTAACGGTGCTGAGGATATTGGCGGGGAAAATGCATAAAGGCCAATGGCGATCGCGACATAGTTCAACTAACCCCACCTCATCTGCTTTGAGGTCGATAGTAGCAATGCCTGCGATCGCACCTTCAGCTAAGTGATTTGCTGTTATTACTTGCCGAATTGCTGCTTCAATTAATTGTCGAGACGTACCTCGCTCACACCCTATTCCTACCCACAAAACCCTGGGGTGCCACTGTACTTTTGCTAAGTCAGACTCTGGTGAAAATCGTCGCTGTGTGGGACTAATCCAAATTCTCGCCTTAAACGATTTGGGATTTTCCGGTTGCTTATTAGACGATTCCGTGGCGGGATATTCTGGAAATCCAAAATAAAATGGATGTTTTTCAGGGAGATGACTTTGCCACAGAGTAGAACCAGCTTCCTGAATTACTTGAACGAGTTCCCCTCTAGCCACAGCTGCACTAACACCAGTCCAATCACCCTCCCCTCGCGTCCAGCCAAAGGGAACACCCAGTACATCTACACCTGGTAATCCCAACTCAGTTGAGGCACCTGTCAATATAGGCGTTGCCCCTATTTGGAGAGCAATTAACCGTGCCAGTTGGTCAGCACCTCCCTGATGACCGCTGCATAAACTAATCGCAAATTGTCCAGACTCATTTACGACAACCACAGCGGGATCGCGGCTTTTATGCTCTAGCAGGGGTGCAATTAACCGCACTACTGCCCCAGTTGCCAGACAAAAAATAAAACCTTGGTGAGTATTCCATAACTTTGCTAAGTGGTCTTTCAATGACCCCGCGTAGGCTTGTAGAGACGTTGTAGGCAACGTCAAGACAGAATTGAGCAGAGACTCTGGAACCCACAGATTTGCACCTGCTGCTTGGGTGAGGGGCAGTAATCTTTTAGCACCCGTGGGCGTGGTGGCGATCGCAGCTAACGGTTGGAAGTCTTGGAAAATCACTCAGCATTCGTCCCTAAAAAATCCGCCCCTAAACCACTCACCACTTATTAGTCTCCTTCAGTTTCGCGGTTGGGGCGGCGTCGAAATAAGCTCGTCATACTCAAACCTGTCACGATCATGGCAATTACGCCCAAGCCGTTTAAAACAGGGTAAACCTTCTCAAGTCCTGGGTAGTTCCCTCGATGAATATCCAGCAGAAAGAGGACTTTCTCCTCTTCGAGATTGAACCAACTAGTCGCCATCTGGAAGGCTACACCAGTTACGGCAGTCACTCCTAGAGGTATAAACACGAGCGGAGCCAGTTTCCGGTGGAGTTGACGAAATCTTGCTTTTGCCATGTCTTTAAGGCAGTAGATGCCTTAACTAGGGACTGCTTACTGATTCTGTCAGCTGTGAGCTTCTGGATCAAGTATCTGCTGAGAAACCTTGGCATGGCTTCTAGCTTGGACACCTGCCTTTAGAGATATATTATGCTGTGCCCCTACCATCGAGGATTGCAGCATCGACGTGTGGGTAACGGAATTGTTAGCCAGGGTAAACAGGGGGTTAGACAGAATTCCAGCTAGAGATGTCGCTACTAAAGACAGCACCAAACCCACTTGTAAAGGTCGCATACCGGGTAAATTCCAGCGAATTTCTGGATAATTTTTCACGGCGTCGGACATTTCTTGAGGTTCTTTCACCACCATCATCTTGACAACGCGGATGTAGTAGTAAATTGAAACCACAGTCGTGAGTAATCCTAGCAAGACTAAACCGTAAGCACCTGCACGCCAACCAGCCCAGAACAGGTATATTTTGCCGAAGAAACCAGCTAGCGGCGGAATTCCGCCCAAGGAAAGCAGGCAAATGCTCAAGCACAGTGTCAAAAGTGGGTCTTTTTGATACAACCCGGCATATTCACTAATTTGGTCTGTCCCCGTGCGTAGGGTGAACAGAATCACGCAGGTGAAGCCTCCCAGGTTCATGAACAGGTAAACCATCAGATAAAATACCATGCTGGCGTACCCGGCTTCGGTGCCAGTAATTAAACCAATCATGACGAAGCCAGCTTGAGCAATGGAAGAGTAAGCTAGCAGGCGTTTCATGCTGGTTTGGGCTAGGGCAACGACGTTACCCAAAACCATGCTGAGAACAGCTAGGGCAGTGAAGACAAAATGCCACTCTTCTGTTACCAGTGGGAAGGCAGTTACCAGTAGCCGAATCGCTAAGGCGAACCCAGCTGCTTTTGAACCTACTGATAGGAAAGCAACAACTGGGGTGGGAGAACCTTCGTAAACGTCTGGTGTCCACTGGTGGAAGGGCACAGCAGCAATTTTGAAGCCAATGCCCGCGATCGCAAAAACTAAAGCAATTACCAAACCCAGAGATAAGTCTGTGTTCGAGTTGGCAATTCCAGATGCGATCGCACTTAAGCGGGTTTCTCCGCCGGATAGTCCATACAACAGCGAGACACCATAGAGGAAGATTGCCGAACTCGAAGCCCCAATCAGCAGATATTTTAAAGCTGCCTCATTAGACCGAGGATCGCGCTTCATGTACCCTGTCATCAGGTACGAGGAGATACTGAGGGTTTCCAGGGAGACAAAAATTGTCACCAGTTCATCTGCCCCAGATAGGAACATTCCCCCCAGCGTAGCTGTGAGCATAATGGCAATAAATTCTGCCAGGGAGGTGCCAGTTTGCTCTACATAGCGAACTGACATCAAAATGGTTACGGCGGTAGATAGGGCGATAATGCCGCGAAACACTACACTCAGGGAGTCTCCATTAAAGCCCCCCAGAAACGAGATCGGGTTGGTCGTATCCCATTGAAAATACAAGGCGACAATGGAGGCAAGAAGACCTGCGATCGCTACATAGGGAGTCCAACGCGAGGACGACCGCCCTACAATCAAGTCACCTACTAGAACCACCAAGAGGGTAATAATGACAATGCCCTCTGGCAAAATAGTCCCAGCATTCAGCTGGGCAGCAAGTTCAGCAAAGCTCATACAGTTTATTAGGCAAATTGAATAGAATCGCTTTTCAACGAATGGGCAAGATTGGCTAGTTCATAATCCTTTACACTACTGGATTTTAGCGTGTAATCGCCCCTGCTCCTAGCCTGATTACTATTTGATAGGCAAATATCTAATATCAAATCAATCTATTTTTGTCAAGAAGAAGACTAAAATTTTGTGCTTTTTCCAGGTGATTTTAAGGAGTTGACAGAGTGGAGCCAAAGATAGCTCTCCCCAGCGATGCGCTGTTCAATGCAACTTGGCGACTGTGCCAGCAGACCCCAAAGCAGCGATCGCACAGTCGCCAGAAGCTGGAGTTGATTTTGGCACAAGTGAATTACTGCGGGGACAAGGCCGCGCAGCTTCCCAAGCCCAAGGAGTAACCCCCTTGGTGTCCCTGTCTGACAACAGGCTCTTTGGGCGTAGATTCCGGCAATTCCTGCCGTATTTGAGGAGCTGAAAATATGAGAATGTTGGTCGATGCGTTAATGTCGCGGTCGTGATGAGTGTCGCATTCTGGACAAGTCCACTCTCTGATATATAGCGTCAGATTCTCGTGGATGTATCCACATTTTGAACAACGCTTAGAACTAGGAAAGAACCTATCTAGCTTGCGAATTTCGCAGCCATAGAGCTTCCCTTTGTATTCCAACATTGTCAAGAATTGACCCCAACTAGCATCGCTGATAGCTTGTGCTAGTTTGTGGTTTTTAACCATTCCTAGAGTGTGCAATTCTTCCACAGCTACGACTTGGTTTTCGCACGTTAACTGTAAAGATAGTTTATGCTGCATATCTAATCGCTGGTTAGCAACTTTTTCGTGCGCTTTGGCAACGAGTAGGCGTTGTTTATTGCGGTTATTTGACCCTTTGACCTTACGAGATAAAGAGCGTTGTAGCCGTTTTAAACGTTTCAATGCACGCTTGTAGAATCGGGGATTCGGATATTTTTTGCCCTCACTGGTAATTAAAAAATCTTTCAGTCCCAAATCAGCGCCAATCTTCCCACCGTTCAGCGGCGCTTCATGAGAGTTATACTCCACCAAGATAGATGCGTAGTATTTGCCTGTAGGCGTTTTACTAATAGTAACGCTGCTAGGCATTCCTTCCATTTCCCTGTGTTGCACCATTTTGATAGGTTGCATCTTGGGAAGTTTTAGCATCCCATCAGGAGTAATACTCCAATGCTGCGGAATGCGAAACGATTGGCAATTGCGCTTTTTCTTAAACACTGGGAAACTTCCTAGTTTCTTGAAAAAGCGTATAAATGCCGACTCTAAATCTTTAAGCGTCTGCTGTAGGGACTGACTGTTGACTTCTGCTAGCCAGGAATACTGCTCGTTTTTCTTCAAGAGAGTGAGCAGCTTGGCTGTGTCAGTATACTTCAGGTGCTTCTTAGATTCAGCGTAGGCATCGGTAATTAATCGCAAAAAGTGGTTATATACAAAACGGCTGCACCCAAAACATCTAGCTAGGTATTTTTCCTGCTCAGGTGTCGGGTACAGCCGAAATTTATAGCCCTTGTTTGCCATTAATCGCCCTTTTATCTGTTTTCTCAATTCTAGATAAGGGTGTATGATTTGTCAATTGCGTCGGGTTTAACCGACCGCAATTGACTCGCCTCTCATCCGCGCTCCACTTGCGGTACGCAGTCTTCCCGGCGAATCTAATAAATAGCACAAGCCCGGCCCGGCCTTGCTTTAGAGCGTTTGATCTGTCTTAGGAAACTGCTGTCGCCGTTAATATCCTATATAAGTAGAGATCGAGACACTTTATTCAACTCTGGCATAACTTGGTTGAGGGAATAAGCTCATACCCCCATGTTTTATTCCTATTGACATCTGGCTAAAATTCTCTAAACTTGACGCTCTAGCCTAGCTGCTATCTGTAAACTCCCTATGTCAACTCTTGTCATCGTCGAATCTCCGACTAAAGCACGCACCATTCGCAACTACCTGCCTTCTGACTATCGAGTTGAGGCGTCTATGGGCCATGTGCGTGACCTACCTTCATCTGCCGAAGAAATTCCCGAAGCCGTCAAGGGGGAAAAATGGGCGCAGCTGGGAGTGAACGTAGACGCTGACTTTGAACCCTTGTATGTCGTACCCAAGGATAAAAAGAAAATTGTCAAACAGCTCAAAGATGCCCTCAAAGACGCTGACCAACTGGTGCTAGCCACTGACGAAGACAGAGAAGGGGAAAGCATCAGCTGGCATCTCTTACAACTATTGCAACCCAAGATTCCTATAAAGCGGATGGTATTTCATGAAATCACAAAAGAAGCTATCCGCGACGCCCTAAAAAACTGCCGCAACATTGATGAGAAGCTGGTACGCGCCCAGGAGACGCGGCGGATTTTAGATCGCCTTGTGGGTTATACCCTTTCTCCCCTGCTATGGAAGAAAATAGCTTGGGGATTATCAGCGGGTCGCGTGCAGTCGGTAGCTGTGCGGCTGCTGGTGAGTCGGGAACGCCAACGCCGAGCCTTCCATCAGGGTAGCTACTGGGATCTCAAAGCGATTCTGGAGCAAGAAAAAACTTTATTTGAGGCACGGTTGATAACTTTTGCCGGAACTAAAGTAGCCACGGGCAGCGATTTCGACTCCAACACGGGTCAAATTATCGCTGGTCGGAAGGTGAGGCTGCTCAATGAAGTAGAAGCCAGAGAACTCCAAGAACGTCTTACCGATAAAACTTGGACGGTCACAGATTTAGAGGAACGACCCGTTACCCGCAAACCAGCTCCACCGTTTACGACTTCCACCCTACAACAGGAAGCTAACCGGAAGCTGCGTTTATCTGCCAGAGAGACAATGCGGACTGCCCAGAGTCTCTACGAGCAAGGTTATATAACCTATATGCGGACAGATTCAGTGCATTTGTCGCAGCAAGCGCTCGCCGCCGCCCGCAGTTGTGTTGAGCAAATGTACGGCAAACAATACCTCAGCCCCAAACCTCGTCAATACACTACCAAAAGTAAGGGCGCTCAAGAAGCCCACGAAGCGATTCGGCCCGCTGGTAGCACCTTCCGCACCCCCCAAGAAACTGGCTTAAGCGGTCGAGAACTCGCACTCTACGACCTCATCTGGAAACGCACCGTCGCCACCCAAATGGCTGATTCTCGGCAGACTCACATTACCGTTGAACTGCAAGTCGAAGATGCTGGTTTCCGTGCCACTGGTAAGCGCATTGACTTTGCTGGTTATTTACGTGCCTACGTAGAGGGTTCCGACGACCCAGACGCCGCAATTGAAGACCAGGAAGTAATTCTACCGCCGCTGAAAAAAGGCGATCATCCTAACTGTACTGAGCTAGAAGCGATCGGTCACGAAACTCAACCGCCAGCACGTTACACCGAAGCGTCCCTAGTAAAAACCCTAGAAAGCGAAGGTATAGGGCGTCCCAGTACCTACGCCAGCATCATCGGCACGATTATCGACCGAGGCTACGCCCAGATGAAAGGCAATGCCTTGATTCCCACCTTCACAGCCTTTGCCGTCACCAGTCTCCTGGAAAAACACTTTCCCGACCTGGTAGATAACAGCTTTACAGCTCGCATGGAGCAGACGCTTGATGAAATCTCCACAGGTGAAGCACAATGGCTTCCTTACCTACGGAAATTCTATTTAGGGGAAAAAGGTCTGGAAACGCAAGTCAAGGAAAGGGAAAGCCAAATTGACACCAACGAAGCCCGTACCGTCGAACTGGAAAATCTCGACGCCAAAGTCCGAATTGGTAAATTTGGTCCTTATATTGAAACTAACAATGGTCAAGAACCTGTTACCGCTTCCATCCCTAAAGACCTTACCCCAGCTGACTTAGACCCCGAGCAAGTAGAAGTGCTGCTGCGGCAAAAAACTGAGGGACCAGATAAAGTAGGTCTTCATCCGGAAACTGGCGAACCTATTTATCTGCTAATTGGCAGTTACGGTCCATACGTCCAGCTAGGTGATGCTACGGAGGAGAACAAGAAACCCAAACGTGCTTCCTTGCCCAAGGGCGTCAACATGGAAGACGTGACTTTGGAAATGGCAGTTGGTCTTTTATCCCTACCCCGTACTTTAGGAATACACCCAGAAACCAGCGGCAAAATTCAGGCGGGACTAGGACGGTTTGGTCCATATGTTGTTCACGACCAAGGTAAGGAGGGGAAAGAGTTCCGCTCCCTGAAAACTGGTGATGATGTATTGACAATTTCTCTAAAGCGTGCACTAGAGTTGTTAGCTGAGCCTAAGAAGGGAGGGCGTAGCGGTAGCGGTAGCAAGTCCAAGGCACCCCTACGGGAATTGGGTTCTCACCCAGCTGATGGGGAGCCTGTGAATATTTACGACGGTCCCTATGGTCCCTACATTAAGCACGGTAAAACTAATGCTTCTTTGCCAGAAGGTCAATCCGTAGAACAACTGACACTAGAAACAGCTTTGGAGCTTTTAGCGGCTAAGGCATCTACGGCAAAAACCAGCCGCAAGTCGAGTAAATCAGCGGGTTCCACTAAGCGTCAAGCAGCTGGAGCCTCGTCAACAACTCGGAAGACAGCTGCCAAAAAGACCACGACAACAGCCCGTGCCAAGAAAACGACGTGAAGCTTTCTTGCTCAAGATGTAGTAAAGCTTTTTGTTAAGACCAAGTTACTCTTCTTCGTCGATCTACTTAATTATTTGTAGGATGGGTAGAGCGCAAGCGTTACCCATCAAATCTTTGCAAATGTTGGGTTTCGTTTCTAAACTCCACCTACATTTGTCTTTAGTTTAATTAAGTTGACTTACTTATCTAAAGGTAGCTGGGATTGGGTATAGGGCTAAAATCATTCCCAATCCCAGCTTACCCGGCGTAAGTCTTATGGAACTTAGTATTCCTCAGACTAATCTAAAACTTAGTACGCTAAGCGACGTTAAGAAGGGTAAACAAGATGATGAACGCGTTATCCCTGTTTTCAGCAGTCTTGATCGGATGTGTGCCCGTCGCTAATCCTGTGTCAAATATTCCTACACAGCGTATTATTATTGAACTCCAAGCACCACAAGGATTGGCAGTTTCTGTTGGTCAAGAGCTTCCTTTTCAGGCTGAAGCCAACCAAGGAACAGTTCAGTGGCGCGTAGCTGATAAGGACAAAGAAAAGGCTTTTATCAGTGCTACTGGTAAGTTAAAGGCTCTAAAACCAGGGGGTATTGAGGTGGTTGCTGATGTTAAGGGAAAACAGGTTAAAGCTTTCGTTGCGAGCATCGCTGCTCCGCCCACAGCCAAGAGCATTCGCCTAGCTTCAGAGGTGGCTGATTGGGCTCAACCTGATGCCAAGAATGGTGCAACAATCATCAACAACCAAACTGAATGGAGTCGTTTTTGGTATGCGAACTTCAGACGTTCTCATACTGGCACAAGCCTTAATCCCGATCTGTCTCCTCCACCGCTACCGAATTTTGACTTTAGATCGCGCTCAGTAGTTGCTCTCATTGACTATCAAGAATGGAATGAGCGCAATCCCGTGCTAACACATATGGATGTAGAGTCTAGACCAACGCTTTTTGTCGTTTTTCCAAGGATTTATGATCCAGAAGATCTTATGCCAGCACATGTACCACACAGGAGGGTATTTCTTTTTGAGGTCGATAAAGTTCCAGCCGATGCTCAAGTTGTTGTAGAGCGACTTAAAAACTAATTACCTTTACACTGAGAAAGCGGGTTTTGGCATGAAAAATGCCTTATATCAAGCCTTTTGACTAAGGCGATCGCATATATTGAATAGCACAACCCGCCCCTATCAATCACTCCTTTGTTTTTTTAACTGATAACCAAATCTGGGAAAACCGACTGCACAGCAGGATGAACTATGCGGTGACTCTGCACATTCACGCCCTTGGCTAAGGCTGGGTTGAATTCTAAGGCTGCCATGCCCTGATTCGCCAGCTTCAACACGTAGGGAAGGGTACTGTTATTAAGTGCCTGCGTTGCCGTCCAAGGAACCGCTCCTGGCATATTAGGCACGCCATAGTGTAGGACGCCCTCCTCAACATAGATAGGATTGGTGTGAGAAGTGGGTCGTAACGTCTCTATACAGCCGCCCTGATCTACTGCGACATCAACAATTACTGAGCCAGAACGCATCTGTTGCACTAAGCCACGGGAAACCAAAATCGGGGCGCGACGCCCTAAAACTAAAACCGCGCCGATGAGCAAGTCTGCTTCTGGGGCGATCGCTTCTATCTGCAACGAGTTACTGTAAAGTAGTTCTACCCTGGAGCCAAAAATGCTTTCCAGATAAGCCAACCGCTCCACATTCACATCCAAAATCTGGACTCTAGCACCCATACCAACAGCCATGCGGGCAGCTTCGGTGCCAACTATGCCCCCGCCTAAAATCACTACATTACCCGGTCTCACCCCAGGCACTCCTCCCAAAAGAACCCCCCGACCCCCTTGCTGTCGTTCGAGAAATCTTGCCCCAAACTGCACCGCTAATCGCCCAGCAATTATACTCATGGGAGTTAGCAGGGGCAGCTTGCCATCTGGCAGTTCAACAGTTTCGTATGCGATCGCAGTAACGCCACAATCGATCAGATGCTCAGTCAAAGCCCGGTCTGCTGCCAGGTGTAAGTAAGTAAACAGCAGCTGCCCTTTTTGCAGAAACTGGTACTCTGGTCTCAGCGGTTCTTTGACCTTAACGACAAGTTCTCGATTCCACGCGTCTGCTGGTTGGGATACGATGTTAGCCCCTGCCTGAATATAATCTTGATCGGTGAAACCTGAACCGGAACCAGCGCCTGTTTCTACAAAGATTGAGTGACCGTTTTCAAGTAGAACCCGGGCACTACTAGGACTCAAGCCAACGCGAAACTCTTGGTCCTTAGTTTCCTTGGGAACCCCAATTTCCATTTGCGACCTCTTGATGACCTATGCTTAATGCTTTTAGTTAATTCCCCGTCAGCTCCGCCTCATTCTGCGGTAGCCTTTACATCCGGGATCGATAGGCGATCGACCGATCACCTTAATGTAAATGAAGCTAACAATTAAATTATCTGTTTTAATTATTACCCCACTACTGAAGCTCAGCCTCTACCCATTGGTAAGCTTGAAGAGGAGATGGAGACACGGGAAGCTATCTTGATTAGATCCGGACTCCTCCTGATAGAAGACGGCTCTTGTCTTTAAAATCCACTCTTAAAGAAAATTTTCAAGCTGCATCCCTTTTTGGGTGGAGCCAATCTAAAATCTAAAATCGATTGACACTCAGCTAAGCAGCCCTACAATGGGACAGAATAGATAGTAACAATTTGTAACGGACTCTAGGCACGAGGTTTCTGAAGCGATGGCACAAATCCAACCGACTATTACTCCTAAACTAGAGGAACCCAAATTTGGCTTTAATGACTATGCAGAGCGCTTGAATGGTCGAGCAGCGATGATTGGCTTTGTTATTGTCCTGCTCATTGAATACTTTACAGGTGAAGGGCTGCTTTCCTGGCTGGGCTTGCAGTAGGCACCTATACTAGCTCTTCCCCACTGGCAACCTGTAGCGACCTTTCCCCGTCTAGACATTCAGGAGACTAGTCGGGAAGATCTGGAAACCCATAGATGGCGGCAGATTAAGAATTATTTTCTCTACGGCTCGTTTTGGGTTTAAGTGCCATGTAAGTTGTAATTAAACTTGTAGTGTTCTTAGGAAAGTCAAATGCAATAGTAAAGCGTAAGATTATACCATTAGAAATAATCACCTGACGAGAAATTAATCAAAACAGAGCAAGTTGTGATGAATGTTTTATGGCCTCGATTGTTGAATTCAGCCTATCGTAAGGAACCAATTTCCAGCTTTGCGATCATCGTTGGAGCCGTAGATGCGGTGATTGGCGGAGTTGATGAGCGCTGGTCTTTGCTAGCCTTTGGGCTGGGGACGGTAGGGGTGGCGATCGCACTGCGTTGGTGGCAAATCCAGCGGCGTCAAACAGAGCTAACCGAACAGCCCGCAAAGTACTTTCTTCCTTCGCACTCTTCGCGACCTGCATTACCAATGCTGAGTTCTGCTAAACGCCATCCACCGCACTAATAGGTATCACTAGCGCTGCGTCAACAGCAGGGGGACAAGGAGAGGATCAGATCCGCAGGCGAGCGATCGCGCTCCAGGCACAACCAATACTACTCCGGAATATTACCCATAATAAAAATATCCACCCCTCCCCCTATATCCGCCTCAGTGCTAACTTTGGCAATTGAATCCAACACTATATGATATGGCACGATGTGCCGTGGGAGTGGCAAAAAAAGAAGGGAGAGAATTAACATCTCTCCCCCCTAAATTTTTGTTTGTTTCTACTGCACTTTGGTCTTTTAACTTTTTCCGCAGTGCTTGAGTCTGCTTTTTGAGTTGTCGGCGTCGAGCGGAACCGCCTCTACCTTTGTCGTTTCTACCCTCACGGCGCGGAGATTCCCAGCGCTTTAGTCGTTGAGCCATGATTACTGCATTTTAATCTAATTAAATTCTATCTTAATCAAAATGGAAATGATATGGCAATAGGTTGCACTATACCATGACACTTCTGACTCCTGGATGAGTGCCACGGCTCTTAGCTCTGGGGTTGTTTTTGCCGCTCACCCGAAGCTTTGAATTAATGCCACGTTAAAAGTGCTGCCAACTATTTCCAAGGTTAAACTGGGAAATTGCTCCTATTGAAACAGCCCTTCATAATTAAAATCTTAAGCCAACGCCTCCTTGCACTGAGACGGCAGTTCCTCCCCCATTGCGGTAGGCATCAAAAGCAATGATGGCATTGCCAAAAATAACGGTGTTACTGTTGGGGACAACATAGTCAATGCCCGGTTGTAAAGCAAAGCTGGTTTTATTGCCCACTGGCGAAGGCTTATCTCCATTTGCAAAAACAAGACCTGCTCCCAGGTAAGCATCGGTTTGCCAACCTAGGGGAATATCATAGGAAACCGTAGGCACAATAGCTGGGCTAGAGCCAATTAGAGCCTGCGTTCGCAAAGAAAAGGGAGCTTCCAAGAGTTTGTAGCGTACAGCAATCACTCCACCAAGTTGGCGTCCTTCCCCACTTCCATCCTGAGTAACTCCAAGGGTACCACCCGCCCCCACATAACTTCCGTAAGCAGCCTGAGCAGATACTGGCTGAGACGTGAAGGCGAGACTAATGGCAAGGCTGCCCAGCGCGACGCCTACCACTCCTAACAAAAAATCCTTAAAACGTTCCATTTTCCTACCCCTCAACGCCAATCAAGCCAAGATTTTATACTATCTCTGTGTGGAGTGGTTAGTAGGGGAAAGCTTTTCCATCAACTACTAACTACTAACTACTAATAATCCTCGCATTAAGGACATTGAGGATGGTCTCCTCCCTGCCTACAGATATAAGCAATTTGTTGACGATCTAAATTTTTTGCTTGGGCAAAATTGACGCCTTTGACAATAGCAGGTTCTGTCATCGCTGGGCTTTGCTCGATAAATTCATCAGACTTAACAGTTTTTGAAACTGCAAAGCTTGCTCCCTGAAAATCGGCTCCGGCTAGATTTGCTCCACGTAGATCTGCCTTACTCAAATCAGCATTTCGTAAGTTGGCATTTTGCAACTGGGCATTGCTAAGATTAGCACCAGCCAGTTTGGTAGAACTGAGATTGGCATATTGAAGATTAGCTTGACCCAAATTAGCTGCTGAGAGGTCTGCCCCTTGCCAATCAGATTGAGTAAGGCGACCAAACTGCAAATATGCCCCAATGGCGTTAACTTGACCAAGACGGGCACCCTGGAGATTAGCCTGAGTAAGGTTTGCTTCAACTAAATTCGCACCCGTGAAAATAGCATTTTCTAAGACAGCTTGACGCAAATCGGCATTTTGCAACTGGGCGCTGCTGAGGTTAGCACCTGTAAGGATGGCGTAGGATAGGTTTGACTGGCTGAGGGTGGCTCGGATCAGATTAGTGCGATTCATTAAAACATGGCTGAGCAGAGCACCGCTAAGGTTAGCCTCTTTGAGGTCGGCTCCACTTAGATCCGCAATCCAATCATCGAATGTGCCAAAACGCCTGTCATCGCCAGTGCCATAGAAGCGGCTGCCGCGTAAACTAGCATTTGTCAGAACTGTGGATCGAAAGTTAATCCCGGATAAGTCAATTTTGTCCAGAACCAAGGTGAACGGAGCCACCCCCGTAGTAGCTGAACTAAGGTCAATACGACTGAGGTCTGCGCTGTGGACTTGATTGCTGTAGATGCTGATAATTTTGGCGATCGCTCGCTGGGTTGCCCTTTGCCGTAAGGCAATCAACCGACGCTCCGACGGCATACCCCGGCGCTGCACAGCCTCCAAGTCATTTTTGAGCGATTGATTCAGTCGTTGCAGGTAGGGTAGGGCGTCAGGACCACTACTTACCAGAGCTTGCTGAATCGTATCAATCAGCCCAACTGTTTTTTCCTGGGAAAGTAAATCTGCCAGGAAAGAAATGGAACGCTTGTCGTCAATAGTTGCCAACGCCATAACGGCTGCGCGCCGCTCTTCTAGAACATTCCCAGATGTGGAACTTAATTGCTTGACCAGTGCCAAAAATTCCTGGTTTTTCTGCTGCTTTAATTCCCGCCGGTTGGTCTGACTTTGAATGTAAACTTGAGTGCCAACAAAAGTGCCTAAGACGGATACCAGACAAGCAAAAGCCACAATCAGCAGAGTCAGACCAGGGTTTTGGCGCATCCAGCCCCGAAGACGCAACTGACCCCAACTTGGTTGTGAGATCATCACAATTGTGCTGCTCTTTTTGTGACGCTTATGGTTTAGCCCCGTTTCCTCATGCGCCTCTGGTACAGAAGAGTTTGATTGCGTCTCTACAACCTTCAACCTGATAGGTTGTCCACGCCCCAAAGAACTTGTCACAAAGGAACTTTCTGCTGTCACATGCGTGCTATCGGCATCGAGAGCGAAGGTTCCACTTAATCTGTCGTGCAGTGTACGACGCCGGGGATCGAACAAAAGCGCTGCACTTTCCCCTAGCAGCATGAACCCAGCCAGTCCCAGTAATATGCCTAAATCGGGAAACGCACCAGTATAGCGCCAGATCATATAGGCGGTTCCTATGGGCAATCCCCAGCGACTGATGCCCTCCCGGATGAATATGCTTCCCCAACCTGGAGGTGCCCCAGACGCCGTAACTACCCTAACACCAAACCAACGTTTGGGAAGGGTTTGACCGCTTTTTCTCAAGTTATACAGTTGCCAGCTTGCTGCCACTACTGGTGCTATTAATGCCCCACACCAGAACAAATTAGTCAATGGGGGCACTTGCGGCGTACTCTGTTGTCGCCTAGGCAGTGCGAGTGTTTTGGCGATCGCCTCGGAGCTAGCGGCTAGTAATGGGTTGAGGGGAACAGGCGCTGCTGAGTGGTTTTTTGCGTACAGGCCAATGTTATATGGAACCAGCACACTGACCGCAACCAGTGATAATTCTAGCGCCCAGGCCGCACAACGTCGGGTGACTAATGGCAGTGGGTTAAGTTGCACTGGAAATAACTGCCTGGGTTGATTTAAAACTTTTTTCACGTTTGGGCTAGATTTTGAGGAAATACAACACGTTCACAATTTTTAAATTTGTCAGTTATAGATTCATCTAGGGCAATAAAGTTGTCAGTGTTACTTGGGTCTATAAAGTTGTCAATACCACTTCCCCTACATCAAGAATGCCTCAGCCATATATTGCCACTTTTCTGCCTAACCAGCGACACTTTATCCCATTGATAGCCAGGATTGTATTTACTAGGCGGCAAGGCAAAGTAATACTGTCCTACTTCCTCATCAGTTGGTAACTTTTTAGCTTGAGGCTGATAACGGTTTTGCTCTAGCTGGGTTTTAGGCATCTGCTTACTGTTTCTTAGTTTAACTTTGTAGTGTTGCGGTATCAAGGAAGTTCAAGCACTTTAATCAGCCTGGAAGTACCATCTACAGGATAAGGGGATGAGGTAAGAAAATAAAATGAATTTGAGCCACAAGTACATTACCGTGACTACATGCAATAGTCTTCATAGTTTCCCAGCACATAGCCAAATATAGCAATCCTTCAATTAGCTTTTAGGAATCCTCCAGATAGTAGAGACGCCCTGTCAGGGCATCGCTACTATGCGTGCATAAGGGTGATGTCGATTGTCACTCTTCCTTGCTCGTCACTGCTATATAATTAGATTTAGTTCACTCTCCCGTAAGCTATTGCTACCATAGAGGATTTCTATAATCACTTCTAAGGCAATAAACTAGGGTCAATTCAGAAAGACACTATTTATATTCTGTGGCGTTACGCTGCTTGAATGGATAAAGTCTGGCGAAGAGGAGTTTTTAAGGAGAAAGTTGCTGAAAGCTAGTTTTTTTCGGCATATGGGCGAATCTGTATCAAATAATTCCGATTCGTTGACGATTAAACGCTAGGATGTAAGCTAAATAACATCTAAGTAGGATTAATACCTATCTTTAGTTAGAGATTAGAGAATTTGTCTCAACTACTGACTGCTTCAATATTTCCAGCAGAGATCTTCATGCTGGACAATGGATTGACGGTGATTCATCAACACATTGCCGCCACGCCGGTGGTGGTGGTGGATGTTTGGGTTAAGGCTGGCGCGATCGCGGAGCCAGAAGATTGGTGTGGGATGGCTCACTTCCTGGAACACATGATTTTCAAAGGCACCAACAGGCTAGCACCGGGCGTATTTGACCAGGTGATTGAAAATACTGGAGGCGTAACCAATGCAGCAACAAGCCACGACTATGCCCATTTTTTCATCACTACAGCGGCTCAGTATTTAGAAGAGACGCTACCTGCCTTGGCGGAGCTACTTTTGAATGCAGCGATCCCAGAAGAAGAATTTGTTCGAGAACGGGACGTAGTACTCGAAGAAATCCGCTCCTGCTATGACAGCCCTGATTGGTTGGCCTTCCAGACATTGACAGAGAGTATTTACCAGCGCCACCCCTACGGGCGTCCGATCCTGGGAACCGAAGCCCATTTGATGCAGCGATCGCCCGCTCAGATGCGCGGCTTCCACCAGCATCACTATCAACCAGAAAATATGACAGTGGTGATTGTTGGAGGAGTTGCCAAAGAAGCGGCGCTAGATCTTGTGAATAAGTCGTTCCAGCACTTCTGTCCACGAGGTGATTGTCCCGTAGAGGAAGCAGAGGCAGAACCACCCCTTACAGAAATTAGGCGTCAGGAATTATACTTGCCCAGGCTAGAGCAGGCTCGCTTGTTGATGGGTTGGATAGGGCCAGGAGTAGACCAGTTGCGGGATGCCTACGGTTTAGATTTGCTTTCCGTACTGCTAGCAGAAGGAAGGTCTTCCCGATTGGTTCGAGATTTGCGGGAAGAGCAAGGATTAGTACAGGGGATTAGTAGTGGTTTCTCACTACAGCGGGACTCGAGTCTGTTTACGATTAGTGCTTGGTTAAAGGCAGAGCATCTAGAGCGAGTGGAGGCGTTAATACGCGATCGCTTATCGGAATTGGCGACCAACTCAGTGTCAGAAGCGGAACTGGCTCGATGTCAACGTCGGCTCTGTAATGACTACGCCTTTTCTACAGAAGCCCCTAGTCAGCTTGCCGGTTTATACGGGTATTACAACACTATTGCCACTCCAGAGGTGGCGGTCACTTATCCTGAGCAGATTCAGCGGTTTAAGGCCTCGGATCTTCAGCAACTGGCGCAACAGTATCTTTCCCCTCACAACTACGCAGTGACTGTACTTCAACCCAGTTGGTGGTAAGTTTTAAGTTTTGAGTTTTGAGTTTTGAGTTTTGAGTTTTAAATAAAGATTTTTAACTGAAGGCTCAGCAATCATAAGCTATAAGTATATAACTGCCAGAACCTAATTTTTTTGAACAGATCCACGAGAGAGAACACAATAATGGTTCAAGTCAATCCCAGTGTGACGCGATCGCCACAAGACTCTATTATCCATCGCACGGTTTTAGAAAATGGCATCGTTGTGCTGGCGGTAGAAAATCCAGCCGCTGATATCATTGCTGGTCGCATCTTTATCCGGGCAGGTAGCCGCTGCGAACCACAAGAACAGGCGGGACTATCTCACCTACTTTCAACAGTTCTTACCAAAGGGACAAAGCAACTGTCATCTTTGGAAATTGCCGATCGGGTGGAGTCAATCGGAGCTAGTCTTAGTGCTGATGCTGCTAGTGATTACTTCCAACTGAGTCTGAAAACCGTTTCTGCCGATTTCGCGGATATGTTGCAGCTGGCAGGAGAGTTGTTGCGATCGCCAACATTCCCAGAAGCCGAGGTGGAACTGGAGCAACGCCTCACCCTTCAAGATATTCGTTCTCAGCAAGAGCAGCCCTCTACTATCGCCTTTGATCAACTACGGCAGGCTATGTACGGGCAACATCCTTATGCCTTATCAATTTTGGGGACACAAGCCACGGTGTCGGCGCTGAGTCGCTCTGACTTGCAGCACTACCATCAGACTTATTTTCGCCCCGATAATATGGTGATTAGTCTTGCTGGTCGCCTGACAGCAGAAGATGCCACCGCCTTAGTTGAGGAAGTTTTTGGAGATTGGCAGCCACCACAAAAACCTTTGCCAGTGCTACATCTGCCATCGGTGACGCCCCAGCCGCGCAGAATTATTAGCCCCCAAGAAACCCAGCAGTCAATCGTGATGTTGGGCTATCTAGCCTCATCGGTGCAAGAAGCCGACTATGCCACTCTAAAGCTGCTCAATACCTACTTGGGTAATGGTCTTTCCAGTCGCTTATTTGTAGAACTGCGGGAGAAGCGGGGCTTGGCTTACGAGGTATCGGCATTTTACCCTACGCGCTTGGATAGTTCCCATTTTGTAGTTTATATGGGCACTGCACCAGAGAATACGGCGATCGCCCTAGAAGGTTTGCAAACAGAAGTCGAACGCATGAGCACCACCCAGCTGACTTCAAATGAACTTCAGGCATCTAAGAACAAGCTGCTGGGTCAGTACGCCTTGGGCAAACAGACCAACGCCCAACTCGCCCAGGTTTTCGGCTGGTACGAGACGATCGGCTTGGGAATTGAGTTTGATACTCGGTTTGAGGAAGATGTCAATAGCATCACCCCAGAAATAGTGCAACAAGTCGCTTGCCGCTATTTCATTGAACCATATGTGTCCTTAGTTGGCCCAGAGAAGGCAGTAAACCCTTTGGTAGCACCGCCGACATCTTAATTTTTGGTGTTAGTAATTAGCTAACAAATACTCTCGAAGCCATTTAATTCCTTCTGATTCTGCTTGCAGTTTAAAGGTTGAAAGTTGTAGGGAAAAAATTCTAAATTGCTCACTTTCAACTGGGTATGTCTACAATAAATGTACAACCAGAAGTAATATAACAACTGTTTGCAGAGGGTTGATTTTAATGCGTAGAAACTTGATTCAAGAGTGGCCCAGCGTTGGTGCGATCGCTCGCTGGTTAATTGGTGGCAGTGGATACTGTCTAATGGCAATTAGCCTGAGCCACTCGCCTGCTGTGGCAAGTTCAGAAAGCGTCGTCAATGATGCCCAAAATGTCACTCAGGTTAAACTTTCAGCAACCGTCAACCGACCAACTCTTAACGTTGGTAGCAAGGGCGTTGAGGTATCTGAACTCCAGGCAACCCTGAAATTGTTGGGGTACTACACTGATGCAGTGAATGGTCTCTATGGACAGAGTAGCGCGATCGCTGTTTCTAAATTTCAGAAAGCTGCTGGTTTGCAGGCTGATGGCATTGTTGGCCCTGAAACCTGGAGAAGCCTGTTTCCAGCGGCACCACCGACACAGCCAACTTCGTCATCCTCCTCAACTAGCTCCCCAGTAGCTTCTTCGGTTGCGTCTACCACTAGCACCACAACCAAGCCAACCACTTCTGCAACGGCTAGTACCAACCCAAAGCCCGCAAATTCTCCATCTCCCTCAAATAGCTCCCCAGTAGCTTCTTCGGCTGCGTCTACCACTAGCAGCACCACAACCTCGCCAACCAGTTCTGCAACGACTAGTACCAATCCAAAGGCCGCAAATTCTCCATCTCCCTCAAATAGCTCCCCAGTAGCTTCTTCGGTTGCGTCTACCACCAGCAGCACCACAACCTCGCCAGCAACTTCTAGAACTACTAGTACTAGTACTAGCTCAAAGCCTGCAAATTCTTCATCTCCCTCGAAGAGCTCTAGGGTAGCTTCTTCGGTTGCGTCTACCGCGACCAAGCCAACCAATTCTAGAACTAGTAGTACCACCAATCCAAAGCCCGCAAATTCCCCACCTAAATCGGTCGATTTACCAATTCTACAATTAGGTATGCAAGGTCCTGCTATTGCCAGGTTGCAAGAGCGGCTACGTACCCTTGGCTTTTTCAAAGGAACCGTAGATAGTGTCTTTGGCCCACAAACACAAGCTGCTGTTCAAGCTGCTCAACGCAATTTCAAGTTAAATCCTGACGGTCGAGTTGGCTCCACAACCTGGAGATATCTACTGCGTTAGCGTCCAGTCAATAGCTTCTATGTTCGCTTAATAGGCGCTACCCAAAGACTGGGAGCGCCTATTGAGCATTAATTTTAAAATTATGTCCTTGGATAGAGGAGAACATCCATTCTTGAGATAGAGGAATTACTCTTATGAAAGCGGTTACTTTAAGCATTACAAGAGAGGAATACTCAATCCTAGTTACCTGATAAGTTACTGCTTTAATCTGCTGATTTAAAGGCAGGTTTGAGAAAGCCCTCAAGATTCTTATTAAAAGGGGAGTTTGATAAAAAGTTATGTCTATTAAACGTGACAATCTAACAGAGCGTCGTCTTGAGGAAGAAAGCTACATTGCTCGTGAAAATAACAATACTGCTAGTGGTTTGCTGCTAGGTATTCTTCTCGCTGCAATCTTGGGTCTCGCCGGTGCTGCTTTCTACTTCATGAACCAACGCCAAGAATCCCCAACTAAAATTTTGCCCATTCCTGTACCCAATAGTAGCCAGCCGCAAAGTGAGCCGCAGACTACACAGAAAGACACAACTATCATTGACAGAACCATAAACAAGACTAAGGAAGTAATTCCGGTTCCTCAACAACAAGCACCAGCTCCTCAACAAGAAGCTCCTGACATTAACATTAACGTTCCTAGTCAGCAACAAGAGGCTCCTGATGTGCAACAACAGGCTCCTGACACTCCTGACATTAATGTTGCCCCTGAGCAACCACAAAATCAAGATACTGGCACAAGCAGTACAGGCTCAGATCAACAGTAAAACTCAGAAGGATTGCTTAAATTGGTCTAAAAGAGCCAGGTTTCAAAAATCCTTTGTGCCCTAATTTTATCAATGATTTCTAGCAGCAACTATGGCTAACCTACAAGATCGCAATCCCCATAATCTTGACGGTGATTCAAACGATCCAGACTACATTCATACCAATGGCAACGTAGATCCGCGCCGGGCAGCTTCTTATCGAGATGGTTATGTTCATGGTCGCGTTTCTGAGCGCCACCTTGAGGAAGAATCACTAAGAGTCCGTGATAACAATAATGCTGCTCGTGGCTTGTTAATCGGTATCGCTCTCACCTCATTGCTTGGGCTAGGTGTACTTGCCTGGTACTTATTCTTCAATCGCCCGGTGGAAGAGTCTACGCCGGTAATTGTGCCTGTACCTTCAGCCTCACCTTCACCTGCTGTTTCCCAAGAGCAAAATAGGACAACGGTGATCGAGAGGCAGGGTGCATCTGTCCCACAGATCATTCCGGTTCCTCAGCAAGCAGCACCAGCTCCTCAGCAAGGCGCTCCTAAAGTTAACATCACCATACCTAATTCGACGCAACAGCCTGCCCCGGCTCGACAAGACACCAACGTTAACGTAGCTCCCCCTCAATCATCTACGCAGACTCAAACAGAAACTACCCGTACAACGAGTCCATCTAATTTGAATACACAGACGGCTCCTGGTACAGGGAATGACACCACTACCTCAGGTACACAAAATCAAACTGGTACCTCGTCAAGTGGTAATTCAAACACTGGTAGTACAACTAATTCAAATCCATAGCAACTAAAACGCACTTAATCCTGTCCAGCCCCCTTAGATAAGAAGGGGGCTTTGTTTATTGTTGGAGTAGAGACGCGATATATCGCGTCTCTACAGCTTAAGTAGGTGGATGAGGGTTGGTATAGCCCCAACCTTCATTTTTCTGGCATTTACTGGGCTGTTCTCAAATCACCGCAGGGTCACAAACTCTTCTGCCGTCGAAGGATGAATCCCGACTGTGGCGTCGAAGTCTTTTTTCGTCGCCCCCATGTTCACGGCGATCGCCACCCCTTGAATTACCTCTGCCGCATACTCACCTACCATATGAGCACCTAGCACGCGGTCTGTATTTTTGTCAACTACTAATTTAACTAGAGTTTTTTCATCAGCGCCAGTGAGGCTGTGGAACATAGGACGGAACCGGGCGCGATATATTTGCACGGCGTCGCCTAGTTTTCTCTTCGCTTCCGACTCGCTCAAACCTACTGTAGCGGCTTCGGGTTGGGTAAACACCGCTGAGGCTACATTTTCGTGATTGAACTTGCGGGGGTTATTGCCAAACTCCGTATCGGCAAAGGCGCGACCTTCGCCAATAGCGACGGGTGTTAAATTGATACGGTTGGTGCAATCGCCGACAGCGAAAATATTAGGTTGGGAGGTGCGGCTATACTCATCAACGCCGATCGCACAGTTGACGCTGTACCCATGCAACCTGGGCAGATCTTCGTCTTCACAAGTTACAACCTCAACACCAGCATTCTCTAATCCAAGTTTTCCTAAATTGGGAACGCGACCGATCGCCACCAGAACCGCATCTGCGGTTATTGCCGAATCTGTCACTTTCTCCTTGAAAGAGACCTTCAAGCCCTCTGGCACCTGCTCAATGCTTTTCCCCTCTATATTGCAGATAATTCGGATACCATGCTGCGCCATGCCCTCTTGAATGCTGGTGCGAATATCCTCATCAAAGCCTTTTAAAATGCGATCGCCCCGAAGAAACAAAGTAACTTGCGAACCAAGTCCGTACATAATACAGGCGAATTCCACGGCGATATAGCCAGCGCCAATAATGGCAATATGCTTGGGCTGCTCTTTCAAATGAAAGATCTCGCGGGAGGTAATAGCATATTCCATCCCTGGTACATTTGGCTTGACGGCTTCTCCTCCCACAGCAATCAAAATCTTATCAGCCGTGACTTTTCGCCCATCAACTTCCACGGTATGAGGATCTAAGATAGAGGCACGGCTCTTAAAAAGCTCCACGCCAGCTTTTTCCAGATAATCAATATGTAGCTGGCTGAGACGGTTGACTTCCTTATCGACAGCAGTAATTAGATGCTCCCAGTTCAGGTGGCTTTCTACCTTGCTCCAACCATAGCCTACTGCATCTTCATAGAGGTGGGAAAACTTAGAGGCGTAGACCATTAATTTTTTGGGAATACAGCCGCGAATCACGCAGGTGCCACCGACTAAATCGCCTTCTGCAATTGCCACCTTTGCCCCATAGCTAGCCGCCCGTTTAGAAGCAGCCAGCCCTCCAGAACCTGCACCAATTACAAACAAGTCGTAATCATATTCCATTGTTTATGACCTCCTTTTTCTTATAGTTATTAGCTGCTTTGCTTCTCCCTCTTTACCCTTCACTTCTTCGGTGAATTCGGTGATGTGCTCTTGGAGGAAGTGCTGGTATCTGTATTGTGCGATCGCGGTGAGGGAGAATCATTTTGCAATTGCTGACGACCGTTGCGGATCACCTGAAGCATATCGTTAAGCTGCTGCTCGATATTTTTCAGAACGCGATCGGCGTAATCGTCGGCTCCATTCTGAATATCCTCACACTCTGCCAGTACCATTTGGCGCATCTGCTCTAGATCCTGTTGCGCTTGCAGACGCATCCGTTCAATTTCGGAGAGCGTTTGTTCCTGCAACGCCTCACACTCTTCTTGGACTCGTTGCTTAATTTGCTTGGCTTCAAGTTCTGCCCGCCGGATAATCCCAATTTCATCCAAGATATCATCGGCTTGTCGCTCAGCTTCCTCAATTATTTGCTGAGCATACTGCTGCGCTTCCAGGAGGATTTGCTCCCTATTGTAAACAATGGCTTTAGCTTCCCGAAAGGCTTCTGGCAAATTGAGGCGCACCAGATCCAGCTGGTCGAGCAGTTGTTCCTCATCAACCAGTGTGCGTTGGATAAAAGGAATACGCGGGCTATCGAGAATTATCTCTTCCAGCAGATTGAGTTCCCCCTGAATATCTACACCTCCTGTTGGCTCGGCGTCTCCGGAAGAGAATCCACTTTGGGAAGATTCATCCGGTTGGCTGTGTTGTTCATCGTTTGGGTCGATCCGGGCTGATTGTGGGCGTAACATCGGTAAATATCTAGGGCAACATGCTGGGGAACAAGATGATTGACGGAGCCGCCAAACCTGGCAATCTCTTTTACTACGCTACTACTTAAAAAACTGTACTCGTTAGAAGTGGCGAGAAATACAGTCTCAATGTCAGCGGAGAGGGTTTTATTGGTGTGGGCCATTTGCAGTTCCTTTTCAAAGTCGGAAAGCACCCGCAAACCCCGCAGCAGCACTTGAGCATCCCGCAGCCTGAGATATTCCACAGTCAGACCAGCAAAGCTGTCAACTTCTACGTTTGGCAGATGTTGAGTAGATAGCTGTATCTGCTCTATCCGCTCTTGCACGGTAAACAATGGAGTTTTATTAGGATTACGCAGCACGGCGACAATCACCCGCTCAAAGAGCTTACAGCCTCGCTTAATGATGTCGAGGTGACCTAAGGTAATTGGATCGAAGCTGCCAGGATAAATTGCGATCACAAGGCCAGTGTGTCAGAGTTGATGAGGCGATTATAGTTCCTAACTCTATAGAAAAATCTGGAATTAACCAGGTCGGCATAATTAAACATCTGTCTAACTGGACATGGAGGGTCTGGCCTAATCCTTTAGCTATAGCAAATCCTCCTGCTGTATGGAATTGGGGGTCATCCGGTGGCAGCTCTGGCACAAATCAACTATCGGCGGAGGCAATAATCTTATGAAAAAACTAATTATCACTGCTGGGGTACTAATCATTGGGCTTGTTGCATCCTCGTGTGAGCGCCAAGTCATTGCTCAGAACGGTCTGCCAGTCGCTGCTACTCCTTTACCTGTGGAGCCAACTCCCAATCAACTACCTCCCACTCCTTCACCTGCGGAACCAACTGGAAATCAACTGTTTCCAGCCCCTTCCGATCCGGGCCCTGTGGGCGCTGTTCCTACTCTGCCACCAGCGGCAAACCCTAAAGCTGATATTGGTGAACTCGGTGCAAGGCAAAAAGGACTTGAAATAGCTGCCAAGCAGCACGGACAACCCAATCCAACTATCATTAGGGCTGCTGCAATGACCTATAAGGAGGCTGTACGAACTTTGCCAAAAGAGGCTCAAGGGACACCTCCAGATCGGGAAGCTAATATTCCAGTTCGTGTAGTAGAAATGGAAGGTGTTTTTAAGGCGCCTCGTCATTCTGGCCCCCCTGGAGTACCAGAAGATACTCGCTCGGCGACAAAACTATATCTGATCTTACGAGCAGCTGATGGTTTGTTACTCGAAACTACCCTGGAATATCCTGAACCTCTTCAAGGTTCTTGAGTAGCAACGGATACGGTTGGCGAAGTCCTGGTAGCCGCAAAAAGCTTTGTGCAAAGCTACGACATCTCAAGGGGTTTGGGAGATTCAGGTATAGCAATTAGCAATCCTTCAGTTAGCTATTAGCAATTAGCTAATAGCCGTTACCAGTCAGAGCAACAGTTCTGGGTGTATGGAAGATCGATTGTCACTATCAACCAACAAGGCAACTGCTATAACATCATGAGAACGCCTTAGCTTTTGTCCGTCTGGTATGCTCGGTTGTAACCATTCCAGTAAACTTATATTCTTATATTCAGAAGACAGCCTGAGATAGAGGCGAGTTCAACTGAAAGCCCAGGAAAAAGCCCGATTTTTTCACCAGTTCGCTGCTTTACTGAATGCTGGCATTTCAGTAGAGCGGAGCTTAAATTTGGCGGGAAAAGATGGCTCTTCATCGTTTCAGCGCTATCTGACGAAGGTGGGTGCAGCTGTTAAAGTCGGTCAAGATCTCGCTTCGGCAATGGCTCTTGACACTCGCTACTTTGATGATTGGACGATTAACTTAATCCGGTTAGCCCAATACAGCGGCTCGCTTGCAGAGACTTTCGAGCGTTTGGCGATCGCAGCTGAGGTTCAGCAGCGACGGGAACGCCTAATTCGCTCGGTGAGGCTGAGAGCGATCGCGATTATTTGGTGTCTGCTGGTAATTTGCACAATTCTGTGGAGTCAGGGCAATGTTCTTCTGCAATTTAGTTTCTGGCTGAATAGTATAGGACTGGCATTGCTGTTAGTGGGCTTGAGTATCTTGGCTTCTCGCTATCGGGGGCGATGGTTAGTGCGGTTGGTGGCTGGGCTTCCCGGCTTGGGTAAGCTCATGCAGGTGCGATCGCTGCTTTATTTTGCTGAGTTGGAGTTGCCTTTAAGCTGCGGTATTTCTCTTCTGGCAGCGCTGGATCTAGTGCGATCGCGCATTCCCGATCCTGTAATGGCAGCAAAGCTGGCGAAAGCTTCCCAGCAACTACGTATCGGTCATACGTTGAGCCATAGTTTACAAGGCAAGTTACCGCCCCTGGCTATCCAGATGATTCGCACTGGCGAAGAAACAGGGAATCTTGATGCTGCCTTCCACAATTTGGCTGAATACTACGAAGGTGAGTTAGAGCGAGCGATCCGCCAGTTAGAGGGTGTCATGCGACCTTTAAGTATTCTGGCTATGGGTGGTCTAGTAGCCTTATTGAGCATCCGGGCGATCGCATCGCTGATTAACTCACTCCCAGGTTGATAAATCAACCAAACGTTGACCCGTTCCAGCCCCACATTGAACCCTGAGCATCTGCAAACTCAATGTAGGTTCGATTTGGGGATACGCCTAGCGCCTGGTTAATTTGCTGGCAAAATTCCTGGCTCATTGCTTGGGTTTGCGCTGGATTCATGCTGCCAACATTTTTAACCTCGATGTAGCAAACCGGATCGGTAGTGCCACCAAAGGTCATCGCTACATCTGGTTCAAAAGCAGTCATCACGTAGGATTCTGGTTTTCTTACATGCTTTGCCAATTTAGCAGAAAGATTTTTGAGCAGTCCCTCAACTGTAGATTTCTCTGGGGCTGAGATCGAGGTTTGAACTTTGATTAGAGGCATATTATTTACTTCGGAACTTTTTTGCCAAGAAATTGAACTCACTCGCCAAAATTCCAAGCAGCCTTACACCTATACGCGCAGCGTTACCGTAGGCTAGGCGCGGCTACACGTACAAAGGTCGGATGGTGCGCGGCCTAAAAACCATTTCTGTAAGTACTGTTGGTTGGTGTCGCTGTTAAGCGCAGGTTTCTTGTCCCGTCTCTACACTCTCTAAGGCAAGAATTTATCTAACCGCCATATTGCCAGCCTGTGCTTTCGAGCAACAGTGGTTCACCCTCCCGATGAACGCCTGCGGCAATCACTTCCCCCACATAAACCGTATGGTCGCCGTGTTCCACGGCACCGACAACCTTGCATTCCACATACCCCAGAGAGTCGGAGATAATGGGACAGCCCGTTTCTTCTCCCAGATAAAATTCCACATCCTCAAACTTATTGGCGATGCGGCGCTGAGGCTTAAAGAATTTCTGAGCCAAGTCTTTTTGCCCTGCTTCTAGAAAGCTGAGGGCAAACACTCCACTGGCTTTAATCATGGCGTGGGATTTAGAATCCTGCTTTACACAATTTACGACCAAGGGTGGAGCAAAAGAACCCTGCATCACCCAACTGGCGGTGAAACCATTGACTTCTTCTCCGTCCTTAACACCGCAGATGTAGAGTCCGTGAGGAATCTTACGCAGTATGGTCTTTTTCGCTTGTTCGTCTAACAAAGGTCTACCTGCCTGATGATTACTACAATTTTAAAGTTTAACAAGTGATTAGCTTTTAGCAATTAGCTTTTAGCAATTAGCTTTTAGAGCGTTTCTCGAATAACTAAAGTACGGCTATAGAGATTAGCATTGCTTTCCTCATTTTTGTTACTGTACTTCATCTATTTGCTAATCGCTATAGCGATTAGCAATGAGCAACTATTTTGATTTAGTTGTTGCTTTCAAAATTTTATGAAGGCAGCTGTTTTTTCTTAAAGCTAATCGCTAAAAGCTAATTGCTAATCGCTAGCCATTACGAGATGAGCGAAATAGGTGGCTGTGTTCGGGATGGTAAAGACGCGATCGCATTGGCGTCGAAACCTCTTTCTCTGGCACCTCAGACGCCGCCAGCGCTGGACTAATTACATAAAGCGTTGTCCTGATCAGCTTTTCCTGTTCGGTTACCGATGCCATTTGGTGCAAGGGCACCACCCGAATTTTTTCATCCGGCCACCCCAAGCGAAAACAAATTGCGATCGGTGTCTCCGCTGGGTAGTGTTGCATGAGTTTCATCTGAGCAGACTCTACATGACGAGCGCTGAGGTAAAGGCACAAAGAAGCCTGATGCGCTGCTAGAGAGGCTAACTCTTCGGTTGCGGGTACTTCTGTGCGACCGCTGATGCGGGTAAGAATAATTGTCTGCACCAGTCCTGGCACGGTTAGCTCAATTTTGAGTTTAGCTGCTGCTGCCTGGAAAGCACTAATTCCTGGTATGACCTCAAAAGGGATAGCGGCGTCTGCTAGGGCTTGCATTTGCTCGTGTACGGCACCGTAGAGACTAGGGTCGCCAGAGTGGAGGCGGATGACAGATTTATGCGATCGCACTCGTTCCATCATCACTGGCAAAATCTCTTCCAAGGTTTTATTACGAGTGCGGATAATCTCGGCATCCGGACGGACATTCTGCAAAATTTCTACAGGCACCAGGGAATCAGCAAATAAAATTACATCTGCTTGAGCAAGTAATTTTTGTGCCTTTACAGTCAATAACTCTGGATCGCCGGGGCCAGCACCGACAATGTAAACTGCTGGCGCTAGGGGAGAGAGTGATGTTTCAATACTAGATTGGGCAGCAAAATTAGACACAAACTACCTCTTGTATGCTATAAGCTTTCAACATAAACTCACCCAAAAATTGAACATCAAGGTAAATGTAATCGAATCAAGAGCCATACCACTGCTATATTAAAGCAACTCGCGGTTTTAATTTTCTGCTAACACGATGATGGTATCTTGAGGTGCAAAAGTAATGAGTCGATCTTTTGTGGGATTAATTACCACGCCGTAGGATCTTGCCATGTTGTTGGCATCCGCTTTACAACGATATCCAATAGCAGATTCACCGCGTTGCTTGGCTGCTTCAACGATAGTATAGAAATTCACGGGTCGATCGATTACAACATAGTCAACTACAGGTTTTAGGTAAATTTCTGCGCCTTCTGGATCGAATAGATCCGCAAACACAGCATTGAGGTGTTTATGCTCAGCAACTTGAGCAAGCATACGGCTAACAATTTGCTCACCGATCACAAAATCGTCGGGTCGGGCTACCTGAGCAAGTGTTTGGTTACGCACATCTAAAATTTCAGTTACCACTTGAAATTTGTGGTTACTGCGATCGGCAATATCCCGTAGATGAAGTAGAGTAACCAAGGTTTGGGCATCAGCTTGCTCTGGTTCTAAGTTAGTGTTGGACAGTACAATGACGTGGTGATATTCGGTTAATTTGAGGTTTTCTAAAACTTGACGGTCGGTGGGATTTCCCTGATGATACTGTACTGTTTGTTGTTGTAGAACTAAAGATTCTGGAGATAGATCTACCTCTGCTTCTGGAAACTCTGCAACCACGGTTAGGGTGGAGCCAGGTGCAACGTATTGATCGAGCAGCTGCATGATATCAGGAACGCGATCGCTCCAACCCAAAATTAAGGTGTTTTCTGCTTTGACGGGGCGGCGCTCCGCGAGCCGAATCAATTGACGATCTATAGGAAGGTCAGAGTGTCCTGAGAGATGAATTTTATCATCATCTTCGCTAATAAAGATCAGTTGTTCTCCTGCTTGTAAAGTCGTGTCTATGGGGGGATTAAGCAGGATAGCATTGTCAGAACGCTTAATGCCCATCACGGCAGAATCGTTGTAGGCCAATAGGGCATTACCGTAGCTCTGTCCTTGTAAAGTAGGCTCTTCTTTGAAGTAGATTTCATTGCCACTAAAATCAAGCAGATCCATGTAGACAATCGACAAACCCGACTGTCGGCAAGTTTGTACGACGATACGGGAAATCAAGTCATGAGTGAGCAAAAACTCTACTTCATTACGCCCAACGAGCTTGAGGATATCGAGACTTTTGGAGTTTTGTACTTGAGCAACGATGTGATAGGGGTGGGCAACTGCTCGATGAATATTGGTAATTGCCAGTAGGGTTTTAACCAGTTGAATATCAGCGTGTTCGTTGGGCGGGTTGAGAATAATTATCGAACGGGCAGTTTGAATACTGGCTATACCTAGATCAGCCATGTTACTAGGGCTACCTGTACGGCATACCAAACGAATTCGGGGAAGCTTACCAAGGTTCTGTTGCAGCGCATCTTCCATCTCCACTTTGTCTTCTTCGCTGAGGATGACAATGCAGGTATTGGGTCGATTGGCGTTCGCTATAGCCAGTTCAGAGATGAGTGTAAACACTTGCAGTGACCAGCCCAAAATCACAATATGATTGGTTTCAATGACACGCGAACGTCCCTTACGAAGGTTCTCTAGCTTCGTGTCAATGCCAGTGCTGAGAACACCAATTAGGGTGCTGATCAGGAAGATGCCGCCAAAGGTAACAATGAGCATGGCGATGCGAAAAATCCAGCCTGTGTCGCCTCCCATTGTTCCTGCGTCTAGGGTACGCATCAGAACACCCCAAATCGCCTCTAGGGGATTAAGGCGATCGCTGCCTTCAGGCGCAATACCTGTAAGGCTAACCAAGAATCCCATCAAAAGGATAAATGCCAAAGACACTAATGCCAGCCCACCAATCAGGGCAATAGTGCCTTTCGACATGAAGTTGTCAAATTTGTAGCGTAATCGCTGTGCGATCGTAATTTTACTCATCTTGTGACAAATTCTCTTTTCCTGACACCAAAAAAATTACTGTTTTTTCCACCTATAGGGAATTATTGCGATCGGGGTGCGTCTCGGAACGGACATCCATATCCTGACGATCTGCTCAAACGACATCTGGTAGAGTTCGCTTGAAGACATAAAGCCACACCAAACCGGCAACGCCTAGACAAATTCCCGCCAAGCTTACCAATTGAGCCATCCGCAAAAACCCTAGCAGCATCAAGCTATCAGTACGCAATCCCTCAATCCAGAAGCGGCCAGCGCTATAAGCCGCCATATAAGTGAGAAATAAGGTACCCAGTTTGAGGCGCGGCTTATACTGCAAATCCCGAAAGAATAAGATGAGTAGTAACCCAAATACCAGCAAGTTCCAGAGCGACTCGTAGAGAAAGGTGGGATGGAAGTAGTCAAAATTAATGTACTCTAGCGGACGGAACTGCGGCGGAATATAAAGTTTCCAAGGTAAATTCGTGGGGCTTCCGAAGGCTTCGGAATTGAAGAAATTACCCCAGCGCCCGATCGCCTGACCCAGAATTAGAGAGGGAGCAACTAAGTCTGCTAATTGCCAGAAGGAAATTTTCTGTAGTCTGGCAAAAATCAAGGAGGCTAAAATCCCGCCCAGGATAGCGCCATGAATGGCAATGCCGCCTTTCCAGATCTGGAGGATCTGACCTGGGTTTTGGGCATATTCTGACCACTCAAACAAAACGTAGTAAAGTCGCGCACAGGGTATCGCTGCGATCACCAGCCAGATTGCCAAGTCGCCCAAGAGGTCTGGGTTGACGTTACGGCGTTTGGCTAAGTACCTGGAAAGGGTCACCCCAATTAGTACAGCAGATGCAATTAAAAGGCCATACCAACGAATCGTTAACGGCCCAAGTTTAAGCAGAATTGGGCCTGGAGAAGCAAATTGAAATGCCAAGGGCAGAGTAGGAATATCCAGTAGCATAGAATGAATTGTCATTCGATTTTGGATTTTAGATTATCCCCATGCTGTATATGCAGGGGCAAGGCTTGACTGCTTTGGTAATAATTTTGACCAACTGACAACAGTATCTCTAAATAGGTTCGCTTCTCAAAAAAGAATTTATGAATGTTGCCGATCGCGCGTGGGGTATTCCACCAACAGAGTTAGGGTTGTTGAGGGATGAAGTCCATGTCTGGCGGGCTGCTCTTGACCTTGGGGCAGCGCAGGTTCAAAGGTTAGCAGAAACGCTCTCTGTAGACGAAAAAGAGAGAGCTGAGCGATTTCACTTTGAGCAACACCGGCAGCGGTTTATTGTCGGTCGGGGGGTACTCAGGACAATTTTAGGTCGGTACTTGGACATTGAGCCGAGCCAATTACAGTTTTGTTATGGACATCGGGGCAAGCCAACACTGGCGGAAGCATTCGGTGGAGGAAGGCTGCGTTTTAACTTGTCTCATTCTCAGGGACTGGCGTTATATGCGATCGCACTCGATCGGGAAATTGGGATTGACCTGGAACATATCCGCCCTATGGCAGATGCTGAACAGATCGCCAAGCGCTTCTTTTCACCCAGAGAACACGCTACAATTCTGGCTCTGCCTGAGAATGAGAAACAACAGGCTTTCTTTAACTGCTGGACTCGTAAGGAAGCTTATTTAAAAGCGATCGCAGAGGGATTAGCCCATTCCCTAGACCAAGTTGAGGTAACTCTGGCACCAGGAGAACCAGCTCAGTTGCTGAACATCACTAGAAGTCCAGATTCAACGAAAATTTGGTCTATAAAAGAATTGACACCTGCGTCGGGCTATGTGGCGGCTATCGTAGTGGAAGGAGACAATTGGTGTCTCAGGTGTTGGCAAGGTTAAAGATAAGATGAGTGCGATCGCTAGTATATTTTTGCAATCTTGGCTGTACGCAACGGCTACTCAGCAGCCTTTTATCACTCCGATTACGGGCGTAGAACAATCCCCCCCTAGAGAGCCACAGCAGCTATTAATTGCCGCTCCTAATAACTTTAATCCACAACGAAACGGTGGGGATTCGCCGCCATCTCCAGCACCTACACAACCTGTTCCCCCGGTGGAGAATACATTACCGTCTCCATCCCCTATCGTCACACCACCAGTAGTAACGCCAACACCGCCACAGCCAGAACCATCTCCTCTGCCACAACTGCCACCAACGCCGCCGTCACCACAACCATCTACCCTGCCGCAACTGCCACCAACAAGTTCCACACCTGTTGTTACTCCCCCAGCTAATTCTCCACCGCGCTTGACCCTGGAGGCTGATAAAATAGCTGCCCAACGCGCTTGGCAGTATTTTGAGCGCAACTGGAATGCCAAAACTGGGTTAGTTAATTCAGGTGATAACTATGCTTGGACTACCCTATGGGATCAGGGTAGTGCCATATTGGGAATTCATGCAGCTTACCAGCTGGGAATAATTCCGCGAGAGCGATTCGCCCGCATGAGCAATCAATTTTTGCAGACTTTAGAAACACTACCCCTACCAGCAACAGGTCTGCCTAATAAAGCCTACAGCACTGCTACAGCACAGATGCGGAAGCTAAATGATACTCCTGACCCTAAAGGTACAACTGGTTGGTCAGCATTGGATCTCGCTAGGCTGCTGGTGGGATTGCACGTTTTACGGACACATTACCCAGAATATAGCGATCGCATCAATCGCATTGTCAGCCGCTGGGATTTATCGCGACTGGTGAAAAATGGTGAGTTACATGGAGGAGTTCCAGGGACGAACGGACAAATCCGTGTAGTGCAGGAGGGGCGATTCGGCTACGAGCAATACGCAGCCTATAGCTTACTATTGTGGAACATTAAAGCCGCAAACTCTTTATATAATCCACCTGTAAAAACAATTCAGATATATGGCATTCCTTTACAAGTAGATACAAGGAATCTGAAAAACTCCGGAGCCAGTAATTATCTCACGAACGATCCTTATGTTCTTTGGGGTTTAGAAATTGGTTGGCCTGATGCTATTAAGCCTCAAGTCCAAAATCTTTTGAAAGTGCAGGCGCAACGGTTTCAACGCACGGGCATATTAACCGCTGTGAATGAAGATTCACTTAATCGTCCGCCTTACTTTCTGTATTACAGCGTCTATGCCGAGGGTCAACCTTGGTACGCGATTAACGTTAGGGGAAAAGCTTATCCGCAGTTACGGTTTGCCAGCACTAAAGCTGCTTTTTCTTGGGAGGCTTTGATGCCGAACGATGCCTATGCTAAAAAGCTGCGAACTTCGTTTCAAAACCTGGCTAATCCCAATCGCGGCTACTATTCTGGGCGATATGAAAATGCAAAATTGGGTATAAATAGCTCAATTGATGTTAATACTAATGGGAGTATTTTGGAAAGCTTGCTTTATAAAGCTAGATCGGGACGTCCACTTACGAGCTTGTGAGAAATTAATTCTTATTGTCCAGCTATCGCTGCCCCCCTTTAGCAATCTTAAGCTTCCTCTGTCTCTATTATAGGGAGACTTACTTGGGGAAGAAAGCCTTTTATACGTGCAATGAACCTAATAAGGTATTAAGTGGCTCTTTTAGCTTTATGTAGATTTTTGCAACGAAACTAATCGTTATCGTGCCTTACTTAGTAAAAATAGTTCAATAGATATTTAATAAAAAAAATGATTTGGAAATGGCTTAAGATAGTAGGTAAAGCTGTCGTGGAGGGGGCAAAGTTTGTCGCTCCACATATAACATATCTGTCTGAGGCTGCTTTAGCTATAGTTGATGGCAATTCAGCTTTGGCAACGCAACGGGAGGATATACAGCTAGCACAGCTAAAGCTCCAGTATATACAACACGAAGAAAACCTAGACTTCCAAGCAGAGCAAGGGAGACTGAGCCACGAACGCGCAAATGAACTAACAGCCTTTATACAGCGTGCGGAAGATGCCAGACTGCAAAATATTTTAGACTTTCAACGATGGGCTTTGGAACAAGAAAAGGCTCTCCAGCTACAATTATTAGAGCTAAATCATCAACTCCAACGAGAACTGGTATCCTATCAGCGACAAACATCTATCAAAGTAGTTGAAGAGCAAAAACGGCTAGAAAATTCGCCTATTTGGTTAGTCGCTTCTGATATTCTCAACTCTTCTCCAGGAGAAGCGATAATACCACTGCGCGTTTTCTTTGCTCCCCCAAAACTTCAGTTTGAGCGATTTAAGGCTGTTAATGCTGCTAAAGGGTTTCCAGATATTGAGCTAACTTTAGCGGAAGGACTGCGGCAATTTTTTAGAAACTATTCTAATAATGGCAGAGATATAGATTTTTTAGCTGGGGCTTGGGTAAGCAAGTCTTTTCATAGTGAAGCTAGTATTAAAGCGCTGTTTGGAGTGTTAAAATCTGAGCCAACTTTAGTTTTAGAGTCAGAAGTTGATGGGGATTATCTAAATTTTAGGATTGCCTATTGGGGCTTGAATTGGTCAAAGTATCGCTACGATCCGGTTATATCTAGGCTGCCTTATCGGGATATTTTATATGAAGCTGCCAAAACTCGCGCCCGTAAGTGGACAGAAACAAGAGCGAAGCTAATAGCCGCTGGAGTTAGCCCAGAAGAAGTAGACCAAGTTTATGGACAAGACAATGTTAAGAACTTGGAAATTTTGCAGCGTGAGCAGAGATTTAGAGAAGCTGGCATTGATGTTGGCGATTTAGAACTGAACTACATTATTAATAAGAAGGATTTTGAAGAACTTTGCCAGTTTTTAATTATCTACCACTGCGTGTTTGCTGGTTTAGTGGCAGATGAATATTTTCTATTCCAGAAGAATCTGCCGCCCCTGCTGCCGAAGTTGCTCTCTGGCTTGACTCAAAACGTGCCTGATGAGGAAGTAGTGCAGGAGATTATTCAAGCAGTTATTTTGTATTATCAGAACATCTATCAGGCTCTGGGGAATACACAATCAAGCTGGGTGCCAGAACTGGCTCTGGATTTAGCCCAAAGTTTAGCGCATTTAGCTAATAAATCTTGGGCAAAAGAGCAAATCGCTAGGAGTGTAAAATCTTGGCTGCAACTGCGAAACTTGTTGCAACCGGATGGATTTGATATTTTAGTCGAGGCAATAAAATCAGCCTTAACAATAGATGATCGGGAATATGTGGAAAAGCTGAATCAATGTTTAGCAGCTATTGGGTATGATAGACGTCTGAGTGTGATGGAGGGTTGCTATCACCGAGGAATGAGCCGCTGTCACCAGGGAGATTACCAAGCAGCAATTTTAGACTTCGATCAGGCAATTCAGCTTAATTCCGGTTGGGCTGAAGCTTATTATAACCGGGGGCTTGCTTATGCAAAATTGGAGCAATATCAAAAAGCAATTGAGGACTACACGCAGGCTATAGAAATTAGTGATAAATGGGCAGATGCTTACAATAACCGAGGCAATGCCTATTACAAATTAGGGCATCATGAGAAAGCTATTGCCGACTATGATCGCGCATTGAGTATCAATCCCAACTTTTCTGAAGCTGCTAGAAATCGAGATATTGCCCAAGGTGTACTGGAGGAGCTAAAACGTAAGAAAGAGGAACGCAAACACAGGCTGGAAAACTTCGACATTGCCTATACCCTTACTGGGCATTCCTCCTTCGTTACATCTGTAGTTATCAGTCCAGATGGGCAGATTTTAGCTAGTAGCAGTTGGGACAAGACTATCAAGTTGTGGCAGCTGAGTACTGGTAGAGAAATACGCACTCTTACAGGGCATTCTCAGCAGGTTCATTCGGTAGCTATCAGCCCGGATGGGCAGACTTTAGCTAGTGGCAGCTGGGATGACACTATCAAGCTGTGGCAGCTGAGTACTGGGCAGAAAATCCGCACCCTTAGCGGTCATTCCAACGACATTCGTTGCGTAATTATCAGCCCGGATGGACAAATCATCGCCAGTGCCAGTGAGGACAAAACCATCAAAATTTGGCAGGTAGAAACAGGGAAGGAAATACGCATCCTTACAGGCCATTCCGGGTGGGTTCATTCCCTAGCTATAAGTCCTGATGGGCAGACAATAGTCAGTTGTAGTAGCGATGAAACTATTAAAATTTGGCAGGTAGAAACAGGTAAGGAACTACAAACCCTCAGAAGTCATTCTGAGTCTGTTTTATGCTTAGCCATTACCCCGGATGGGCAAATGCTGGCCAGTGGCAGTGACGACAACACTATCAAGCTGTGGAACATGAGTACAGGTAAGGAATTAGACACCCTCGCAGGGCATTCTCGCAGCGTTAATTCCCTCGCCATCAGCCCGGATGGGCAAATGCTGGTCAGTGGCAGTGACGACAACACTATCAAGATTTGGCAGTTGAGGACAGGAAAGGAACTAGGCACCCTTATGGGCCATTCTAGCAAGGTTAATTCTCTCGCTATCAGCCCGGATGGAAAAACGCTGGTCAGTGGTAGTAACGACAAGACTATCAAGATTTGGCGGGCGCAATAGAAATACGATAAGGCTGTGCTTTTTGGTTCAAATCTAACAAAGATTAATATCGTTGAAGAGTATCGGGAAAATCACTGCTAACTTGCAAACTGTAGCCTATATTTTCAACGTTATGCGGTGAGGGGTGCGATGCTTACGCCTACGCCTTGTTATTTGCAGGCGGTAAATGCGATCGCAGTTGTAAAGAGAAAGTGCGATCGCTATTTTGCTATCTACTGAATATATCCGCACATTCCATAAGTAAGCCGGAAAGCGGCCAGAAATTTAAATCTCTGGCGAGTTATTGCGATAGGTGTAAGATGTCAGTTAAGGGGAATAGCTTCGATTTAGTAAACTTGATGAAAATAAAAGCCATTAAGTGGGGTCAAACCATCAAATTATTAGAGCCTATTAATATTTCCGATGGTGAAATAATAATTGATATCGATGAACAGATGAACAGCAGAGCGGCGATGTTAAACCAACTTTTTGGGAAGCGTTGTAAGAGTTTCACCAAGAGGCCAATTTAGAAGAATTGGAAATTAAACCCGAAGAGATTTTTGCGGAAGTAAGGGATAAACCATCTGGTCGGGATGCTATTTTCTGACATTGGGCCTATCTAAAACAAAATTCCCTTTAAATCCAAAACAAATCCTGGCAATACATCTTCCCCTAATAATATCGCTGGAGATTGCAAAATTTCTACCTTTTGACCTGCACGATAAATTTCCAATCGCTGATTTACTGGGTCAATCAACCAACCTAAACAGGCATTATTAGCCATATATTCCTGCATTTTTTCCTGCAACTTTTTCAGAGAATCGCTGGCAGAACGTAATTCACCACAAAATCTGGGCATAAAGGTAGAAATTTCTGTCTTTGTTCTGCGGTTAAACTTTCCCATCTTTCACTTCTAACCCAGGCAGCATCAGGAGAACGATCCGCACCATTTTGCAGTTGGAACCCTCCAGAAGAATCAAACACAACTCCCAGCTTATTTTCACGATTCCAGGCTTGCAGTTGATAAGTTAAATCAGCGTTACGGTTGCTAGTTTCTCCTCCTGTAGGCGGCATAATGATTAATTCTCCTGATGCTGTGCGTTCAAATCTTAAATCACGGTTTTGCTGACACAGTTGAAAGAATTGCTCGTCAGTTAATTCAATAACAGGATTTAATTCTAAGGTGATGGTGTCCATAGTTCTCGCGACTTCTCCGCCTAAATTCTCAGAAAGTATCTGTTTCTGGTGCGAGCGCCAATCATCTATTCGGTGAGCGCTCTGAATTGCCTGTAATTACTCAATTGTGTCAATTAAGTCGCAAACCCCAAAACAACATTAACAGCCGTCTGAATTTCTGACCAATATTTATCTTCTAATACGCCTACGATATCTAATATCCGGCTATTATCAACAGCACGAATTTGACCCACATCAATAAAACGATCTTTATCTAAGCCATTAGTGACGGTTGCTTTTACATTGACAACATAGGGTGCTTTCTTGTTGCCAGGTCGAAACGGCATAACGATAGCTAGTAATCCATACTGATTCATAACGTCATTCTGCACAATTAAGCAGGGACGAATCTTACGAGTTTCAGCCCCAATTGTTGGCTCAAGATTTACCCAACGAATATCTCCTCGTTTATACGTTAAATCACCCCTCGGCATCAATTCCATGTCCAACCACGCTATCCCAAGCGGCGATTTCAGCTTGATATTCAGTATCTTCTGTGTCCTGCTTGAGGGCTGCAACCATCTCTGCTTCCAAAACACAGCGACGGTGTTCAGCTAATACGGCATTGATGTAACCACTGCGATTCCCTTGGGCTTGCTCATCTACAAACCGCAGAATGTCATTGTTCAAGGTCACTGTGACTTTAAGCATATGTCTTACCGTCATATATGACTATTTTATCATACTCAAATTTTCTGTCAGTCACCGCTAAGATGGCAACGCTGGAGCAACTGCGATCGCCAATCATTTATGCGGCTGTTACGGAGGCTCCTTCTGTGTGATTGCAGTTGATTTTTTGTAAATACTATCGCGAAGCGAGTTGCGAAGCACATTGCCTCTGCTAGATCGCCTCACAGACTGTCAAAGCTTCAGCGCCATTTATTTGTAGAGTATATATGAGCACGGCTTTTCCATTATGTTTATAATACCATAAATCTAAGGATGTCTACCGTTGCGTGTTGATAAATTTTGGCAGATATATCTGATACAGACAGCGACGATTGGGGAATTGCGATCGCCGCTAAGATGGATGCAGTTATTAAGCAAGGGAGTCATCAAGGATGAATTTACAAGAATTAAAAAACCAAGCCTATAAATTATCAGTGAGCGAGCGCCTGGAATTGATGAACGCGATTATCCAGTCACTGCAACACGAACTCAGACCTCGCTCAGATATCAAAGGTGCAGTCGAACGGATGCGGGGGCTAGCAAAAACAGATGCGCCGCCCCCAACTGATACAGAAGTTGAGGTGATGTTAGAAGAACGCTTGATAGAGAAATATCTGAAATGAGAGTATTAGTAGATACCAACATCATTCTGGATTTTTTGCTAGAGCGAGATCCTTTTATAAGGGAGGCTGAGGTTTTATTTGAAGCGATGGCATCTCAACGGGTTGTGGGCTATGTGACAGCAACAACCGTAACTGACATCTTCTATATTGTCAGAAGGCAAACTCGGAGTATCGAACGAGCTAGGCAAGCTGTAATTGAAACGCTGGCAGCTATGGAAGTCTGTACTGTTGACCGTAGTATTTTAGAAACAGCGATCACCTCAAATTTAAGAGATTTTGAAGATGTAGTGCAGTTAGCTTGTGCTATTGACAATAATCTTGATGCGATTATTACCCGCTATCCTCAAGGTTTCGCAGGTTCAATATTGCCAATTTTATCAGCAGGGCAGTTATTAGAGCGCTTGGGATAAGCTGGAATTTCCAGAAGTGATCGCAGGTAGGAGGGTGAAGTGCGATCGCCTCTGCTAGATAGCCTCACAGATTGTCAAAGCTTTAGCGCCACTTATTTGTAGAGTATATATGAGCGCACCTTTTCCATTATCTTTATAATACCACAAATCTAAGGATGTCTAGCGTTGCGTGTTGATAAATTTTGGCAGATCTATCTGACACAGATAGCGACGATTGGGCAAGCGCGATCGCACTTTTTACTTACCTACTATAAAAATCGGAAATAACTTGAGCTTAGTATTAGGACTAGATGGAGGAGGAACCAAGACCGTTTGCCTACTCATGGATGATAATGGTCAAGTGCTAGGCCGTGGTGAAGCAGGCGCATCTAATTATCAGAGTGTAGATATTCAAACTGCTTTTTGTTCTATTCAGTCCGCGATCGCCCAAGCTATTGCATCCCATCATGCTGTTAAAATAGAAGCGATTTGCTTAGGATTAGCGGGTGTAGATCGTCCAGCAGATATCCAAGTAGCGCATAATTTAGTACAACAGTTACAGTCAAGCCAAGATATTTCTGTTACCTGGGAATTGTCATCCTCCAATGTTCTGATTTGTAACGATGCTGCGATCGCATTAGTTGGGGGGTTGGGTTATCCTGCGGGAATAGTTGCGATCGCCGGAACTGGTTCTATTATCTTCGGGCGAAATTATCAAGGACGTACAAAGCGAGTTGGCGGCTGGGGTTATATGTTAGGAGACGAAGGCAGCGCTTATCATATAGCTATTCAAGGTATGCGAGCCGCATTAAGAGCCTATGATGGACGTGAGGAGTCAACAATCCTCCAGGAACGTCTGCTTCAGCATTTAGGTTTAGCAAGCTTAGAAGATTTAATCACAGTAGTATATCAGCGCGGATGGGGTGTCAAAGAGATTGCAGCATTGGCACCAATTGTAGATCGAGCAGCATTAGAAGGAGACCAAGTAGCTAATAGCATAATTGAGCAGGCTGTTAGAGAGTTAGTAAAAGCTACACAGGTAGTAATTGATGACCTTTTTAGCCGTACTGAAAAAGTCGAAATAGTCACAACAGGCAGCGTATGGCAGAGTCTATCCAAGTTGCGTGACAAATTTGCCGATGGAATTATCAGCATAGCTCCGTTAGCCAAAGTTATTTACCCGCGATATGAACCTGCCTATGGTGCTGGTTTATTAGCTTTAAATACTCTCGGTATTTCTCATAGGGCTTACGCAGAAGATATGCCCCAACACAGTTAAAAAGGGGGGCTTTCAAAGCTCCTCCTCTTTTTAAAGGGGGGCTAGGGTCTGTTTTCAAACCTGGAGATCCCCCTAAATCAGAGTTAAAAAGGGGGACTTTGGCTGAATTCTCCCCCCTTTTTAAGGGGGGCTGGGGGGGATCAATTACCTTTAATTTTTACAACCGCAGATGCTCCCTGATTTTCGTAACGATTTACTGCGGAGACAGCCACACTTTCAACCTGAACATTTGGATCGTTGATGTTGATAAGATATGATGTTTGCTCTCCGGGTAGAACTTTTGTTGTCCACGCACTTCCCGTGCGCGTTTGAAGCACCCACAACCAAACTTTTTCTTGCTTTACGGGTTTCCAACTCAATTTAATCACACCCTTCGTCTCGTCTTTATCAGTAGCAAGCAAAGGTTTACTAGGTACTGTTTGGGAAAGCCAGGGCGAGGCTGGAATTAGTGCTGGACGGGCATAAACATCCTTTGCCAATAAGTCTGATATCCCGCCACTATTCTCCATTAGGGTATTCATGCTGAAGTGGACGTTACCTGTTGCCCCTAAAAAGCCTCGCGTCACCCGAATTTGATAGAGAATTTCATCAGCAGGCCAACCTCTGGAATTACTGTTACTCACTCTGCTGGTGTTATTTCCTGGCCAGATATGCCGCCCTTGAATGTTCTGCTCAATCCACCAATTGAGCAATACAGGATAGCTTTGCTGAGTCTGCTCAATTTTCCAGTAGAGTTGTGGGGATAAGTAATCTAACCAGCCGTTCATTAGCCATTTTCGAGAATCGGCAGAAAGTTGATTGTATGCATTCAAAGGTGCGTATCCATCAGAGGTTGTTGTCTGCGAGGGATAGCCTGGTTTCCAGATCCCAAAAGGGCTAATGCCAAATTTTACCCAAGACTTTTGAGTTTTGATGGCTTGATAGAGACGCTGAATCAGTGTGTTGATATTTTCGCGCCGCCAGTCGTTGCGGCTTAAAGTACCTCCAGATTGCAAATACTTCTGCCAACTTGGTTCATCTGGGAAGGCTATAACTTTTCTCTGCTCGTCTCGCTGGCTGTAAGGATAAAAGTAGTCATCAATGTGAACTCCGTCAATGTCGTATCGCCGCACAACATCCATGATTACGGCGAGGGTGTAGTCCTGAACTGCTTTTTCTCCAGGGTCGAGCCAGAGATACTTGCCGTACTGCTTAACCCATTCTGGATGAGCTTTGCTGATGTGCTTGGCTGAAATTTCGGATTTGGCTTGAGCGTGATATGCACGGAAGGGGTTGAACCAAGCGTGCAACTCTAGCCCCCGCTTGTGCGCCTCCTCTACAGCAAAAGCCAAGGGGTCATAATTAGGTTCTGGTGCTTTGCCCATCTCCCCAGTCAAATACTCTGACCAAGGTTCGTATTTTGACTTGTACAGGGCATCAGCGGCGGGGCGTACCTGAAATATGACCGCGTTGAGCTTTAATTCTACAGCCCGGTCGAGTATGGCTATTAGTTCAGCTTTTTGCTGTTCAGTAGGCAATCCGGGCTTAGAGGGCCAATCAACGTTGGCGACGGTAGCTATCCACACGCCCCGGAATTCTCTTGTTGGCTGTGGCGGAATGGGATATTCTGGGCGGTTCGTGGTTTGTAAGGACCAAGCTTTGGGGCTGGCAAGTAGTAACAACCCACTTAGAAGAAGCGCTTTGATGTTAACCACAGTTTCCGATAAGTTGATGGGGGAGGTTTTTACCGCAGATGAAAGCAGATGGACGCAGATAAAAGATATTTGGTGCCATAAAATTATTTTTTGGATAGACTCTTAGATGATGTCCGCGCTTGTTACTTGTAATAAAAAGCGATTGACTTGTAGGGGCGGGTTTAACGAATATATACGTTAAACCCGCCCCTACGTATATCGTGGTTGATCGACCAGACATGATATTAGAACCTATCGGAAACGTGGTTTTAAGATATTTTTAACCACAGATAAACACAGATGAACACAGATACCAGTAAGTATTGGACTGTTGAAACTGATGCAAGTAAAGATAGGCTCTGAGTTAGAAGAAGCTAGCCGAGTTCTTCTACTTTAGCGATATCCAGGAGTGTCTTGAGCACGGAGTCGGGGTTGAGGCTGATCGAGTCTATTCCTAGTTCAACTAAGAAACGGGCAAATTCAGGATAATCGCTGGGGGCTTGTCCGCAAATGCCAATTTTGCGATTGTTTTTCTTGGCAGATGCGATCGCCATTTTCACCATCCGCTTTACAGCCTCGTTACGCTCATCAAACAGATGGGCAACTAAAGCGGAATCTCTATCTAAACCCAGGGTTAGCTGTGTTAGGTCATTAGAACCGATAGAAAAGCCGTCGAACACCTCATTAAACTCATCAGCCAAAATCACGTTACTGGGTAACTCACACATTACATAGACTTGCAAGCCATTCTTACCCTGCTCTAAACCATGCTTTGCCATTTCAGCTAACACCTTGCGACCTTCTTCAGGTGTGCGGCAGAAGGGGATCATGGGGATAACATTTGTTAAGCCCATTTCATCCCTGACTCGTTTGATAGCATGGCACTCTAAGGCATAAGCATCCCGGTAACGCTGATCGTAATAGCGAGAAGCGCCTCGCCAGCTGAGCATGGGATTTTCTTCTTTGGGTTCAAACTGTTGCCCACCCAAAAGATTGGCATACTCATTACTCTTAAAGTCACTCATCCGCACCACTACTGGATTCGGGTAAAATGCAGCAGCAATCCTCCCCACTCCTTGAGCTAACTTGTCTACAAAGTACCGAGGCTTGTGTTCATAAAGTGCAGTTAGCTGGGCAATTTTAGTTTTGACTTCTTCATCCTTTAACTGGTCAAAATGAATTAATGCCAGCGGGTGGACTTTAATGTGATTAGCAATGATAAATTCTAAACGAGCTAATCCTACCCCATCATTAGGCAGGGCTGAGAGACTAAACGCTTCTTCTGGATTACCCACGTTCATCATAATTTTGGTGCGGGTGTGGGGAAGGTTTTCTAAGGTTATCTCTTGGACTTCGTAGTGCAATAACCCGGCATAAACCCGTCCTTCTTCCCCTTCAGCACAAGAGACTGTTACCTCTTGACCTGTATTCAATACTTCAGTTGCATTACCGCATCCCACAATTGCTGGTATGCCCATTTCTCGGGCAATAATCGCCGCGTGGCAGGTGCGCCCACCTTTGTTAGTGACGATCGCACTTGCCTTTTTCATGATCGGTTCCCAGTCAGGGTCTGTTTTATCTGTTACTAAGACGTCACCTGGTTGGAACAAATCGAGTTTTTGGACACCCACAATTACTCTAGCTTTACCCTGACCTATAGCCTCCCCAACGCTGCGACCTGTTACTAGAACTTCGCTATGTTCTTGCAGATGATAACTGCGGAGGACATTTTTGCTCTTTTGGGATTGCACCGTTTCTGGACGAGCTTGGACGATGAACAATTCCCCGGTTAACCCATCTTTTGCCCACTCAATATCCATTGGGGTGTCCATTCCCCGCACTTGGCTATAGTGGTCTTCAATAATGCAAGTCCAACGAGCTAGTTGTAGAATTTCGTAATCGTTGAGGGCAAATTGCTCTTGTTCCCTTTTGGGAACTCGCTCTTGTTTGGTGATCTTGCAGCCTCCAAGATCGCATACAAGTTTTAATTCTTTAGTGCCTAGTCGTTTATCTAAAATTGGTCGAAAACCTGTTTTTAAGGTGGGCTTAAAAACTAGGTATTCATCTGGGTTAACTGCTCCCTGCACTACATTTTCACCCAGTCCATAAGCAGCTGTGATTAAAGCAGCATTTTTAAAGCCTGTCTCTGTATCAATAGAGAACATTACCCCAGCGGAAGCTAAGTCGGAGCGCACCATTTTTTGCACTCCCACGGAGAGGGCAACGCTGAAGTGGTCAAACCCTTTGAGCTGCCGATAGGAAATTGCCCGGTCGGTAAACAGGGAGGCAAAGCATTTCTGGCAAGCTTCTAGAACTCCTTGGATAGTTTGAACGTTGAGGAAAGTCTCTTGCTGTCCGGCAAAACTAGCATCCGGGAGGTCTTCAGCTGTAGCACTGGAGCGAACTGCTACATCCATATCTTGACCATAGCGGTCACACAGCTTTTGATAACTAAGTGCGATCGCCTGTTGCAATTCTAGTGGAAATGGTGTTTGCAGAATCAATGAGCGGGCTTGTTTCCCCCGCTGCTGCAAATTCTTTACATCCTCAACATCTAAGTCTGCAAACAGCTGGCGCAGCTTTTCTTCTAACCCTGCTGCTTGGATGAAATAACGATAAGCATAAGCTGTAGTTGCAAACCCGGTGGGAACATTAACTCCTTTAGCAGCTAGCTGCTGAATCATTTCCCCAAGTGAAGCATTCTTACCACCCACCAAAGGAACATCCGCAATCCCAACTTCATCGAACCAGAGTATCAGCGATCGCTCTTTAGAGAATTGGGAAGACTTTTCTTTCGCCGCTGTAACCATAGGTTTTTTCTCCTACCCTAGTTTTAGTCTAGCGATCGCCGCCCTCTATAGCAGTAAATCTCATTACTTTGTAATTTTTTTTACAGTTTCTTTGGGATCGCATGAAACTAGGTTACCCATTCCTGGGCAGAAACAGGAAGCTACACATCTCTAAGATGTGAAATTTCGCGTCTCTACTTAACTAATAAGAATTAGTACTTATTAACAGCAGGTAAAAGGGATGGCTTTACGTGCAGACTATGCGAACACAAAAGCAAATGAATATAAAGAAATGTTAATTTATGTTTGGCACTTGGGAACAATAAAAATCAGTTTACGCCGCCACGCTTAAGACGTACCAATAGCGCTAACGCGCATGGCTCCGCTAAGGCGCGTCTCTAAATTATGTGCAACCAAACGAACATAATATTACACTTGATCCTTTTAGGAAAATAGCTCATTTAAACTGTGGAATTCTGGAAGATCAGATTTCAACTTGTATAACTCTCTGTAAGGGTAAGGAAATAGTTGATATGAATACGAAAATTTTGAGTGTAATCATGGCGCTACCAATGGTGTTGGTAGGTGCAGGTCAAAGTTTTGCTAGTGGTGGCATGGGCATATCAAATGTTAATAGTTCCATATCAACCATGAAAACTGCCCAAGCGACCCCCAATACTCTAAACCTCCTGCTGTCTACCCAATCGGCTCAGGGTGTGACCAAGGAAAATCTTCAGCAAGGAACTGAAGTCTTCAAACAATTGGATTCAAACCTGCAATTTGGGGACTCGGAACTAGTAGAGCGACGTGGACCCAAGGGACCTGGCGGTGCAGATCCCAGTCTACAACTGGCTCCCAACTTCCAACTAGGGGACTCGGAGCTAGTAGAGCGACGTGGGCCTAAGGGGCCTGGCGGTGCAGATCCCAGTCTACAACTAGCTCCAATGCAGCAGCTTCAGTAAAGATATTGCACCATTCTCCACAAATGCGCTCGCCCTTGGCGTGTGCGTAGCACGTATCGCGAAGCGTGTTGTGGAGCAACGTATCGCCCTTGGCGTGTGCATAGCACGTATCGCATTTATGCGGGTCTTCCCTACGGGAGGTGGCGCGAACGACCAAGCTTTTGCGGAGCAAGGTATCGCCCGCCCGGAACTTTAGTTCCGGGCTAGTATCTCAATAGGATATTTTTAGTACAAGGCTTCTACATCGTGTCGGAAGGCGATTAAGGCGTGTTTGCCCTGATGCTCTTTCAGTGCCACGAGGATACCATGAGATATTTCTTGTGACACAATCGTCTTGATTTCAATATTGGTGTTGTAGCCGGCTATGTCTCCGAAGCGTTTGCCGTGGCCGCCCTCACCCTGTACTTGATGAATAGTGTAGCCCTTGACACTATAGCTTTTTAGTAGCTCGACAATAGAGCCTTGTAACACTGTTTCGCCAATGATGGTGAGCAGGACTGCGGGCTGGACTGGGGTAACTTCGGGGGACATGAGTAAATCCTGGAATAAATTTATGGTTGTACGGGTAGGAGTGGTGAGAATCACCGCTAGGAGGATTATACCGAAGTTCTGAAACACCCTTCTATGCTCCAAAGGGCTAAGGGCGATCGCTTTCCACCCTAAAATCATTACAAAGTTGACGTTCCTCAGTGCTAACTTTAGGGCTGGTCTTCAGATAATCATGCAGCCAATTGCAACCGCGCCATAGTAGCTTATCTAAATTCAAAGTTTGTAGTTCTGTGCCGTTAACACGCCAGAGTTTAGCGGTGTTGTCCAAACTACCTGAGGCAATCATCTGACCGTCAGGACTGAAACTCACACTCATCACCGCAGCCCTATGCCCTTGCAGGGTTTGAAAAGAAGTTCCGTCACGGTGCCAGAGTTTCACTGTTTTATCTTCACTGGCTGAGGCAATCGTCTCACCGTCAGGGCTAAAGCTGACGCTATAGACCTCAGCGCTATGCCCCTGAAGCGTTTTCAGCAAAATGCCGTCGCTACTTCTCCAAAGTTTGACCGTCTTATCAGCACTGGTTGAGGCAATTGTCTTACCATCAGGGCTAAAACTGACACCATATACCCAATCACTATGCCCCTGAAGCGTTTTCAGCAAAGTACCGTCGCTACTTCTCCAAAGTTTGACCGTCTTATCAGCACTGGTTGAGGCAACCATCTCACCGTCAGGGCTGAAACTGACGCCATAGACCTCATCTTTATGGCCTAAGAGAGTTTTGAGCAAAGTGCGATCACGACTTCTCCAAAGTTTAACGATGTTGTCCCTACTTGCCGAGGCAACAGTCTCACCATCAGGGCTGAAACTCACACTATTAACTTCATTGCTATGCCCTTGGAGAGTTCTCAGCAAAGTGCCGTTGCTACTTCTCCAAAGTTTAATGGTTTTATCAGCACTAGCTGAGGCAATCATCTGACCATCACGGCTGAAATTCACGCCATAAACCTCACCCTTATGTCCTAAGAAGGTTTTCAGCAAAAAGCCGTCGCGACTCCTCCAAAGTTTAATCGTGCTGTCACGACTAGCTGAAGCTATGCTTTGATGATCGGAACTAAAAGCGACGCTTTCAACCCCACCACTATGCCCTGAGAGAGTTTTCAACAAAGTGCCGTCGCTAATCTTCCAGAGTTTGATAGTGCTATCTAAACTGGCGGAGGCAATTGTCTGACCGTCTGGGCTAAAATTCACGCTATACGCCCCAGCACTGTGACCCTTAAAGGTCTGTAGTTCTATGCCGTCGCTACTCCAGATTTTAACGGTGTTGTCACGACTGGCTGAGGCAATCGTCTGACTGTCGGGGCTGAAACTTACGCCCCAAACGGAATCGCTATGTCCTGAGAGGGTTTTAAGCAAAGTGCTGTCGCGACGACTCCACAGTTTAACGGTCTTATCGGCACTAGCTGAGGCAATAATTTGACTGTCAGGGCTGAAACTAACACTATTAACCCAATCTTTATGTCCTGAAAGGGTTTTGAGCAAAGTGCGATCGCGACTACTCCAAAGTTTGATAGTCTTATCCTCACTTCCTGAGGCAATAGTCTCACCGTCGCGGCTGAAACTGACACTAATCACTCCAGCGCTATGCCCTAGAAGAGTTCTGAGTAAAGTGCCATCGCGACGACTCCAGAGCTTAACAGTATTATCGGCACTGGCTGAAGCAATCGTCTTACCGTCGGGGCTGAAACTTACACTATTAACTGCTTTACTATGCCCTTGGAGAGTTCTCAGCAAAGTGCCGTCGCTAGTCCTCCAAAGTTTAACGGTTTTGTCAACGCTGGCTGAGGCAATAATTTGACCATCAGGGCTGAAACTCACACCATAGACGGAATCAGTATGTCCTTGTAAGGTATGGAGTAATATACCATTACGCCTCCAAAGTTTAACGGTTTTGTCAGCACTAGCTGAGGCAATGGTCTGACCGTCAGCGCTAAAACTTATACTAATCACCCCAGCGCTATGTTTCTCTAAGCGATTGCGCTCTTGAATGCTATAGATTGCCTGCTGAAGCGTAGCTACTGTTTCCAATTGGACATTTACTGGTGCTTTGATGGTGCGTTTGAGCTGTTGCCCTGCCTTGATACTGGCAATGAGTGCCTCCAGCTGCTGATTGGATAAAAACAGAGCTTTGGATGATGAATTCAAGGCTTCGATTGCTCTCAATTGGGCAGCATAACCTTGTAAGTAAGCTAACCCCCCTAAACCTAAAGCAGCTAGTCCTAGAACGCTAATAACGGCCACAGCTGCTTGAGCTTGTCTCAATCTTTTTTTTGCCTGAAATTCTTGTCGCTGTCTTTCCTCTAAACAAGCTTCAATGAATTTTTGGACATCTTGAGACAGCTCATCAGTGTACTTGATATAAATCTCTTCGGCCTCTGCCAGCCGTACTCCTTGCAATAAAAAATCAGGCTGCTTACCAGTTTGTTTCCACAGCATCGCTGCCTGCTCCATCTGTCGCTGCGATCGCAAACGAGCACGGTTTTCCTCTAGCCACCAGCGCAATGTTGACCAGTGGCGAATCAGCACCTCATGAGCCACCTCTACAGTCACTTGCTGTTTCATCACTTCCAGCAACTGTTCTTCTGGCGTTAAGCTGAAGCTTGCTGCCTCTCGACTGCTACCAACAGCGACAACATCCTCCTCTAAGTTCATCACTACTAACTTGGCGGCAGTTAATGCTTGCAGGGTTCTTTCCACCAAGGCGGCTGGATATTTTTTAACGATTAACTCTGATTTGTGTACTCGTCGCCTGGTATCTTCTGTTCCCTCACCTAACTGCGTCAATGACAGAAAAATCCATTGGGCGCAATTCTTGGCTGAAAAATCTAAACTTTCATAAACGGCTTGCGCCTTTCGTTCTAATGCTCCTTTAATTCCGCCGAGTTGCTGCTTATAAGCCTGCAATGTTAACTCACCAGCACGTCGGTGTTCCCATAGTTGCTCTAAGACAAATTCCAGCAAGGGCAAATCTCCTGCTGAATAATTTAACTCTTGCAAAAGTACTTCAACTAGCTCATCAGCTACCTTTAAGCCAACTTGTTCGGCTGGGCTAATAATCACGCGGCGATAGTCATCTTCGGTTAAGCCGGGTGGAACTAATACGCTCGACTGCTGTAAAGCTTTAGCTAATGGCGGTACTTCTAAACAGGAGGCAATAAAGTCTGCTCGCAAAGTAATCACCCATTTGAACCGATCTGCCGCGAACTCTACAGCTCCCAGCATCAGTTCTAAAAACTGCTCTCTATCTTTACTTGAGGCTAGGGTGAATAGTTCCTCAAACTGATCCACTACTAGGACGACCATCGGTTCAGGTCGGCTACGCACCCAGTAGACAAATCCCTCTACTCCCTGGTACAACATCCCCTCTAGTTGTTGTTGCTGGGCTACTTTTTCCTGATCCGTGCCAGGAGGGACTAGCCGCCGCAACAAAGCTTCCAGGGGACGTGCGCTTGGGCGAAAGCTTCCTATCCACCACTGCTCGCTGCTGGGTAGCTGTTTACCCTGCCGCAGTTGTGCGATTAAGCCAGCTTGTACTACTGAGGATTTACCGCTTCCAGAGGCTCCTAAAACTGCCAGAAATGAACGGTGTCCTAGCTGATTAATTAGTTGTTGGGTTAAGGTTTCTCGACCATAAAAGTACTGAGCATCTTCCTCCCCAAAAGCTCTTAAACCCATATAAGGGCACAGTCCTAAATCCACTGCTTCTGTTTGTTCGGTACTGCGGGAGTTAATTTTTGCAGGTAGGATTTCAATAAAGCCTCGCGCTCCTGATAGCCAAACGTAAAGGGGGATGCCGCTGCCTGCTAAAGATACTTGCAATTGAGTAACCCACCCGGCAGCTGGTAAGCCAGCTGATTGATTTGCGGCTATGAGAGTATCAAGTAAGGCTTGGGTAAATCGTTGTGGATCTTCAGCTGGGGCGGCAGCGGCGATTAAACACTGTCCTTGCTCTGGGTCGAGTTGCAGATCTTCTACCCAATCTGAGAGTGGGGGGGAACGCCTGTTTGCCCCAACAGGACAATCTAAGATGACGATTTGTTGAGCAATGTGGCAGCGACGTAATTGTTGTCTTAACCAGGAGCGCGAGAGGCGTATATCGTCTCCTAGTAACAGTTCCGGTTCTCCAGTTTTGCTTTCCTCAATTCGCCCGTGCAGGTATAGCAAAATTGTTGCGGATTCTGCTTGTGGAAAGATTCGGGGTTCAAGCTTGTGGGCGATCGCTTGACGCACATCACCAGCAGCTGCTTTTCCTGGTTGCCAATACTCTAGCTCGAAGCCACCAGCACCGCGTAACATTTTGCTCAAGGCCAGAGTTGTTTGATTACCTGATAGCCCTTCTACTATTAGCGCTGTCCTGGGATGCTGAGATTCAACTTGTTTTTCTGGCCTCATCCCGAGAATTATTTCCCCCACCCCTTCGACAATCCGTTTGGGCGTTTGCAGGGGATATTCTGAATACTGCTGAGTCTCTCCTTTGCCTCTTTTTTGCTGGTTAATTAGCCGCAGTTGCTGATTACTTTTATCGATATATTGCAGCGTCTGGTGATAAACATAGCGGTAAAGCCCATCTAGTTCGATGACACCCTGCGAGTTAGCTGCCTCACCGCGCAACCCACGCATTAAGAAGTAAGTAAATACGCCGTGTCCAAGTTCGGGAAACTCCCAAGATTGCTGTCCGCGATCGCAAGATAGCAAAGCATAAAATCCTTTGCTTTTTTGGGCGCGTTGCTGCAAGACTTCCACTAACTGAGGTGTGGGGTTGAGTAGAAGTTCAGGTGCTGTTTCTTCCCTCGCCCCTCTCAAGGTCATGCCACCGCTATGACAAGCATCCAGCCACACTAGCTGCTGATGAGCTGTACAATTCTCCAACAGCTGCAACATTTCCTGCAATCTTAGACCTGTACCGAGTAAATTTTCCTTCTGGGTATCTGCTAGACACAAAACCGCCTGCTGGCTCAAAGGCTCTAACATTCCATGTCCGGAAAAATAAAACAGGACGGTGTCTTGTGGTTGAGCGGCGGCAGCTATTTGCTTTAAACTGGCACGAACAATCTTTAAATGGGGCAGCTGAGAAGCAAAATCATGATGAATCCTCACATCCTTTTGAGGAAATCCCTGGCTTGCCCCTGTCAAGGCTTCTCCTAATCCCTGACAATCTAGGGCTGAGTAGCGCAAAGAGGGCAGTTGCTCATCCTGGTATTGGTTAACGCCCACTAATAGCAGCCAAAGCTTGGCTTGGCCTATTTCTAAGGCACGAGTAGAACGACTGGTACCAATACCGACCGGAGGCATTTTATTTATAGCAATTAGCAGTTAGCGGGACTTAGGCATTTTCTAGCCCCTAAAGGGGCTGAAAGCCTCTATGAGCAAGGAAAAGAGGTCGATCACCAAAAAATGTCTGAAACCCTTGTAAATACTAGATTCATGCCCATTCGAGCTAAAAGTCTTTCTCGATACAGGTTTGAAGCCATTTTTACCTCAGTTTTTGTCTAAGTACCGTTAGCTTTTAGCAATTAGCTTCTAGCAATCCTTCAGTTATAGCAGTAGTTCTGGGTGCATGGGGTTTCGTGTCGATTGTCAAACATCCAACAAGGCAACTGCGATAATTACTGAAACAAAGCCTTTAACGTGAGGGGATGGAGAGGGGTAAAGGCAGTGGAAATGGTCTGGGAATACCAATTTGCGGTTGCCGTTTAAAATACTCTCTAGAGTAGTAATTTTGGCGATCGCTATTATCCAAAAACTGAGTGAAGTTTTGTAACATAACTTCCTCTCCAGCATAGCTCAACGCCAGTAAAGAATTGGCAAAGCCTTTATTGTAGCTACCTGTTGCATAGTGACCGCTAGGATCTTGGACATTAACGCCATAGGTCACTATTGATGTGCTACCCCAGTCACAGTCAGAGGGGTGGCATTTCCCAAATACTTGAATTTTCAAGGTATCTGAGCCTGTAGGCTGAATCACAAAGCGAGTAATGCTGTTTGTATTTGGATTTTTGTTAACCCAAGTTCCAACAAAGTCTTGAGGTGCTGCAACAGCTGGGTTAATCAGACCAGCCGCAAATATGGTACTGGTGGCAGCAAGCATCAGGGATTGTTTCATTCGACCAAGTTTAAAGCTCATATGGATTCTCCTTAAATTTCTAGAGTGGGGCATTTATTAAGCTGGTTCAGAGTCTTTGATTGAACCCTTTCATTAGCTAAATAGGTTGGCTTCTTTTCTTTTATGCAGTCTTATAGCAGCAATGTCTTTTAATTTTGCTAAGTGGTTGAATTAAAATCGGGAACTATTCTTTGCTTATAAAGCTAGTTTGGGCTTGAAATTTGTTTCAGTCCCGTTATTTACTCATAATATTAAGTCAGTCTAGTTGCCCATAATGAAAACCTCTTCGCATATCCGTGCCCCCGCGCTAGCCTAATCAGGAGTTCCTAATTAAATATGTGATATAATTCTTTGTTTAATTACTGCTATTACAAGAGGTGTAAATTGCCGCTTAATCTCGATCAAAATTCAGTTGTAGTTGCTATTCAAGATCAAGTTTCTTCGGGACTTCCAGATGAGGCAATCATTCTCAATTTAAAGTCAGACGTTTACTACGGTATAGCGGCTGTAGGAGCAAGAATTTGGAATCTACTCGAACAGCCTATCACTGTGCAAGAAATCCGTAACACCATTCTTAGTGAATATGAAGTTGACCCAGAACGTTGTGAAGCAGATATACTCCGGTTCCTCCAAAAACTAATGACGGAAGGACTGATTGAGATTAGTAATGAACCCACTGCCTAAAATTGTGTCTTTCTTACGCTCCAAGATAGGAGGCGGATTGTGAGTGCGATCGCAGGCATCTATCATCCTAATAGGCAAGCTGTAAACCCCGCTGATATATCCCGCATGATGGAGAGTTTGGCACACCGGGGTTTAGACGGCGGGGATATCTGGTATCAAAATGCGAACCATATCGCACTAGGGCATCAAATGCTCTGGACAACGCCGGAATCACTTCACGAGAAACTACCTTTAACCGATATAACGGGTAACTTCACTATTACCGCTGATGCTCGGATTGACAATCGTGACGAATTACTCAATGCGTTAGGACTCAAAAATAATTCACAAGTCATTATTTCCGATAGCACACTGATTCTAGAAGCATACAAAAAATGGGGAGAACGTTGCCCAGAATATCTTTTAGGAGACTTTGCTTTTGCCATCTGGGATGAAGTTCAGCAGGTTCTCTTTTGTGCCAGAGATCATTTTGGTGTAAATCCGTTCTACTACTACTTGTTAACAGGAAAAATTTTTGTTTTGGCATCAGAAATTGGCGGAGTGCTTGGCGTAGCAGATGTTCCCCATCGCTTGAACGAAACTGAACTAGCAGTTTATCTAAAAATTCTGGAACCGCGCCCAGAAATTACGTTTTATCAAGATATCTTTGCTTTACAAGCTGCTCATTGGTTGAGGGTTAGTCCTCAAGGATTAACAATTAGGCAATACTGGTCACTTGATCCTGAACGGGAATTACGTCTAAATTCAGATGAAGAATACGCAGAACAATTGCGTGAATTGTTTACTGAGGCAGTGCGCTGTCGTATTAGAAGTGCGTTTCCCATCGGCTCAACCCTTAGCGGTGGGCTAGACTCTTCTTCAAACACTTGCATGGCGCGACACTTGTTAGGGCAGGATTCGAGTAGTCGCTTGCACACCTTTTCCATGTTCTACAACAAAATCCCCCAGTGCGACGAACGCCAATACATGAATGCAGTAGTAGAGCAAGGGGGATTAACACCTCACTTCATTGCTGTAGATGATTACAGTCTCATGACTGACATTGAGCGGATTCCCTGGTATGCAGAACATCCCTTTTACCCTCCCAACTGGCTTTGTCCTTGGGAACCCTACCGCACCGCCCATCAAAATGGTGTACGAGTGCTTCTGGATGGTAGCTGTGGAGATAGCACTATCTACTTTGGTTTAGGTTACTTAACCGAACTTGCTAGAGCCGGAAAATGGCAGGTGTTTGCAGCGGAAGCTCAGGGACTTTCGCAACACTACCGCGTCACACCTTTCGGGCTTCTAGAGTCTTATGGCTTGCCTTACTTAACTGAGTTAGCCCAGCAAAAGCAGATGCCGCAAATGCTGTCAGCATTATCTCAAATCGTGCAGCACTTTGATGGCTCCCCCTGGCAACTAATTCGTAACTACGGCATCCGACCTCTAGCTTCAGAACCAGTACGTCAGCGTTGGCGGAACTTTCGGGGGCGTGGCGCTTCGACTCATCCCCCAGTAGAGATATCTGTCAACCCCGACTTTGCTAAACGTTTGGGCATGACAAAACCCTGTTTAGCATTTCAACCACAACCGTCAGTCTTGCCCAAAACTGCCAGAGAAGATCACTACAGCGAAGTGATGTCGTGGACAAAGAAGCGATTTTCTCTAGGGATTAATAATGCGTCAGCAGCATTTGGCATTGAAACTCGTTATCCCTTTGTTGATGTTCGTCTAGTTGAGTTTTGCCTGTCACTACCCCCAGAGCAAAAACTGCACCAAGGCTGGAACCGCATTGTCATGCGTCGGGCAATGGCAGGTATTCTGCCGGATGCCCTTCGTTGGCGAGGAGGTAAAACCACCTACACTAAAAGCTTGATTGGGGGATTGTATAGCCACGAGCAACAACAGCTAGCGGACTTTCTCTCACGTTACTCAAGCATACTTGATCCGTACCTAGAGATGGGGACGATTAAATTTCTCTACGAGCAGTTTTTATCTCAGCCGACCCAGCAGAATGCCATGACTCTTTGGAAAATTTGTAATCTGGCATTTTGGTTGAATCGTACAGGGTTATCCCAGTAGAAATCTGGTATGCTTTTTAAAAAGCGAGAATACAAAATTTATTCTTAATTTTGTATAATTTGCTGATAACTTACAGGGATTTAATTCTCCCATCCCAATTGTTGCCTATGATGCTGTAATTTACAGCAACGCTTTGGGTAAAGTTAATATTATCTGTGAATCATTCAGTAATTGAATTCTGACTACTGAATTTTTCAACAAGATACCGATCTGCTAACATAATTAAAATCACAAAGGTTTGTACCATGCAGTCTAAAGACAATCAATCTCAAGCCCCAATTAAAAAGCCTTACACTTCTCCTGAGCTAATTATTTATGGCAATGTGGCAGAGATTACACAAGGGGGGGGATTGAACTCCAGCCAACCTCTGGATGCTGATTTTACTACTTATCTGCCTCTGAGTGGTACTTAACTCAAGCATACTTAAGCCGTACCTAGAGATTAGGACGATTAAACCTCTCTACGAGCAGTTTTTATCTCAGCCGACACAGCAGAATACAATGATTATTTGGAAAATTTGTAATTAAGACGCGGCAGAGAATCTTGCCTCACTCCATTTGCCTTTACTTGCAGACACAGGAGTAACGCTCAAAAATTGGCTTTAGAACATCTTCAAGACTCCACTTCCGTAATTGTGTCTTTATTAGTAGAGTTATTACAACCAAAATCAATTGTTGACTTTGGTTGTAATAGCAAAGGGTGGCTAAGTTTTTTCAGGGCAGAGGAAATTAATGAACTCTGGGGAATTGCGATTGATAAAGCTCTAGAGGATTTAGAAGATTTTGAAGATAAATTATATTTATTTGATTTTAAAAATTCTTTAACACTCAACCAAAGCTTTGATTTAGCACTTTGTCTAGAAGTAGCCGAAACTATTCCCAAGCAATACACCAAGAAATTTATCGGCACACTTTCTCATCTATCACCTGTGATTTTGTTTGCTGCTGCCATTCCCATGCAGGGCAGGCGGGGTCATCTTAACGAACAGTGGCAACCTTATTGGGCACAACAATTTCAAGCACAAGGATTTGTGGCTATTGATTTTTTTAGAAAAAAACTTTGGAACAATCCAGATATTGATCCTTACTACGCTCAAAACCTGCTGCTATTTGTGCGGCAAGAATGTTTACAAGATTATCCACAATTAGCAAGTGTTGCCCAGGCTAACGATACAACAGAAATGGCACTTGTCCATCCTAAAGTGTACCTGCACAGCCTTGCCCGCAAACAAAAAGCAATTCCTCAGCTAGAAAGTGCACCCTTGGTTTCCATTATCATCCCGTGTTACGAACAGGCGCAATACTTATCTGAAGCGGTAGCCAGCGTTGTCGTTCAAACTTATAACAACTGGGAAATTATTATTGTTAATGATGGCAGTCCCGATAACACCTCTGAAGTTGCTCAAAAGTTAATTGCTGCTTATCCTACTAAAAACATTCGTCTGCTAGAACAAGAAAATAAAGGTTCGGCTGAAGCACGCAATGCCGGAATAGCTATCGCTGCGGGTGAGTATATTTTGCCTCTAGATGCTGATGATAAACTCAGCATTAATGCACTGGCGCTGATGCTAAAAGTTGCTCTACAGCAAGATTTACCTTGTGTTGTTTTTGGCTCTTATGAAAACTTTGGTACGGTGAATCAAATAGTTATCAGTGCTAATCTTTATTCTCCAGAAAAGCTTAAAACTCATAATGTATTACACAATTCTTCCTTATATTCAAAACAAGTTTGGGAAACAGTAGGAGGTTACGCCTCGATTGTCAATGGTTACGAAGATTGGGACTTTTGGTTAAATTGCCATAAACACCACATTCCCTTTTATGGTATTCAAGAAGTTATTTTGTATTACCGCAGAGCGCCAGTTTCGGGAATAACTAAAGCAAATCAACAAAGTGAAAGATTACACGCTCTCTTAGTCTGTCGTCACTCCGAACTTTATTCTTCAGAACAGGTTAGTCGGTATCAAGCAATTATGCAAAAAATAGCTGTAGAGGTTTCCTAAACTCCGCTTGTTTTTATTTATTATTTATCTTGTAAACTACCTTGAAAAAATAATAAAGTGCGTTTAAGGTATCCTAAAGATTTTTTAGCAACAATTATTTATGTACTACAATCCCTACTGAGATTCATCAAAATTTGCCTTGAACAAAAAATAACTTTAGGAATTTTCATGGTCTAATTACCAGTAAATTGAAATATTTCCTTGAGCCTTAATAAGTCTTCATTTGAAAGGGGTGAACGTAAAAAAGATGCAACATTTGCTTCCAAATGTTCCTGACTTCCTGTTCCGAAAAGAGTTACATGAACGCCTGGCTCATGGCGACAGTAGCGATAAGCTGCATCAGTAATGCTGACTGCGCCACTTTTATGAAAGAGAAATTCTAATTCATTTTCTTCATTTAACACCTCTAAATTGATCGATGAACGTTGCTTCAATTCTTGTATCGTCTGCTTGAAATCTTGAGGACTTCTCAAGCATTGTCTAACCGCAAACATTACCAAAACACCAATATTCTTAGAAATCGTTTTTGCAAACACACGCTCTCGTGCTGACTGGTTAATTAGGTTAAATCCAGCCATAACGACATCCCAGCAATCATCTATAACAGCACGTTCTAACATTTGATGTGTGGGATCTGTCGTAAAACTTTCTGTAATACCAAGAAAGCGAATTTTCCCTACATCACGCAGTTTTAACAATTCTGGAACTAACTCTGTAACCGCATAATCATATTCATCACTTTTTACTCCATGAAGATGATAAATATCTATATAACTGGTGTTTAGTCGCTGTAAGCTTTTATTCAGACCGTAAACTAATTCTTTAGGAGTAATTAGTCTTCCTTTGTAAAAAATAGTTTTTTTTGTGGAGAGGACAATATCTTCTCGTTTTCCAGAATTGATTGATTTACCTACAATTTCTTCTGTTCCATAACTCTCAGCAGTATCAATGAAATTAATTCCTAAATCCAGCGCCCGACAGACAATGGCAATAGACTCACTTTCGCTTTTTCCAGTGCTTTGCCCTAAGCGGCTATGTCCCCCACCTCCTAAACCCATCACACTCACTTTAAGTTTTGTACGACCCAAGATTGTATATTGCATTTCTGTAGGTTTACTACTGTTGGAGGTAGCCCTCAAAAATGCTTGATGGTTAAATGATTCTGTTTCAGAATCATTTACTAATTTCTGATCTCGACCGATGCTGCTATTTTGTTGATAATATTCAAGCATTTTGCTATGTGCTTGAGTAATAGCTGTCTGTAAATGTACAGGATCAAGTTGTAGTTTCCGAATTCTCTGATGTGGATGTCTTTGTAGCCAATAGTATAAATTAGTCGTCAGTTCAAACATTGCCCGCTCTATCTGAGCTTCTACTGTTTTTTCTGGTAAAAATAGGCGTGGTTCGCATCGTTGATCAGGTGTAAGAAGAGTAATGTGACAGTGTCCGCTTCCTTCACCAAAGCAATCAAACTTAAGGACTTCTTCTCCATAGGCGTTAAAGGCAACTGTTGATCCTTTTCCTAAATCCCAGGATTTCCAGTAAACTTCTAAATAAACATCTTCATTAATTGTGAAGTACACCCTTTTTTTATTTATCTCCTTCTGCTTCTGTAACAGTTTTAATTTGTCGTTAACAGAGTGCTTTAGCCATTGAGTTGCACACTGTCGATGCCGTACCACAAACCCAAGGTATCCAGCAACGCCTAAGTCTTCATCGGGTAAATTCCACTTATCGCAAAAGTATTTGAGACTGTTTCGGTTATCCTCAACATCCCAACGCCAGAGAAAGAATTGCAGGTCGTAAACACTAAAAGGTGGTGGTGGCAAATAAGCAACTACAGCATTCGGTTCAGTGTAAATAAGTTCTCTTTGCTGCTTGACTAATAAACACAGATCAGTATGATCTGTAACATTGATCTTTTCATCAAATTGACCGACGCGCTCAAACAAATCTGTACGAACCAGCAGACAGTGGAACTCTACACCATTACAGGACTTACGTTCTAGCGGGTCAGGCAAATCGCTGAGGCGCTGATTGGCAAGTCTAAGGTTGTGAGAATATCTGCGTTTACCCTCAAGTTCGAGAATGCACTCGTCATTTCCTGCGACATGGATAAGCTCTTGTTCGGGTTCGCCATAAAGGTAAAGTGGACCAACAATCGTAGCGTTTGTTTCTTCAGCGCATTGGACTAGATAGTTTAACCAACCTGCTGTCACCACAACGTCGTTATCAATAAAAACTATATATTTAGTTGCAACTTGTGCTAAAGCTAAGTTACGTGCCTGATTCGGCATCAGAAAATGTTCGCTACGAATAAGTTTAAATCCCCGCTCCTTTGCCTGGGTTTGCAGATACTCTTTAATCGGGCTGGGTGAATTGCCGTCTACATAAATTAGCTCAAATGGTTGCCCAGTATGAGCATAGATACTGGTGAGCGATCGCTCAGTTATACTAAACTTCTCTCTGGGAACCACTACAATAGTGACTTGGGGATTCAACATAAATATAAGTATTAAAATTGTTGACAATGCTTCAAAGCTATGCTCAATTTCGTGAAGATATTGACCTACTAGAGTTTTTCAAACCCCAATCATCAGGCTACTACATAGATGTTGGAGCTTTTGACGGGGTAAGTTCGAGCAACACTTTCTTACTCGAACAAGCAGGCTGGCATGGTTTGTCGATCGAAGCTAATCCCGATCTTATTCTATCCCTACAGAAATCAAGACCGCATTGTACTATTGTTGCACAAGCTGTAACTGCACCAAATAAAATAGGCATCATAAATTTTTATAAAGTTGTCAGTGATTATGCAAAACACTTACAATTATCAACCACCCAACTCACATCGAATTTAGTAGCAAAAATTGCATCTCGCCAGGGGAAGTTCGCCACTGTTCAAGTTCCTGCAACTACATTAGATGATATTTTAGAACGTCATCAGGTTCCTTTGCGGTTCGATGTCCTATCCATTGATGTTAGCGGTTCAGAGTTGAATGCCCTTAAAGGTTTCTCTATAGAAAAGTTTCAACCGCGAATTGTAATTGTTGCAGATTACACAAGTGGTACAGGAGATGCTGTTAGCAAATACTTAACTTCCTACGGCTATCTCAGAGCATATCGTACAGTCATGAATGACTGGTATGTTCGTCCCGAAGATATTTCTTTTTTCCGCTCAAAACAAATTGAGGTAGTTCGCCAACACGAGGAATGGCAAGTTCATTCCCTATTTGGATTAGCTGTAAAAAGTAATTTTCCTTGGAGTTATCCTTTAGCATTAGCAACGGAAACGCCTGACTTAAGTTTCACCTGTACTTCAGAAGCACCCTTAACTGTTAATTTATTATATTTACAACCAATATGTGCTGGTTCTCCCTTACATATAGACGGCCAGTACAACTGGTCTATATATCATATAAATGACTGTTTTGTTTTGCGTTTCAGCGACGGAATTGATTATTATATATGGTGCGATCGCATTGTCTGTCATCTGCGAGATCCTTTGCAAAGTCGGATGGTAGAAGTGGGTTTTATTTCTTCTGCTATGGCTTTTTGGATGGAACAGCAAGACCGCATAGCACTTCATGCTTCTGCTGTTGTCGTAGCTGGAAAAGCAGTAGGATTTTTAGCGAATAAAGGCACAGGCAAAACGCTACTAGCTGTTATTTTGATGCAGTTAGGTTATCCTTTGTTAACTGATGATATTTTGCCTATATTTAAGCAGGATCAGCATTTCCTCGGCTATCCTGGCTATCCACTGATGCGGATTTGGTTGGATGAAGCTAGCTATTTATTGGGTGATGATGAACTAGCTCAAAACTTAGAATTTGTACATCCCTCTTTCGCTAAACGCCGTCTTCCTGTCGGTTCCAAAGGTTTTGATTATTTTTGTGAAACGCCTCAACCTTTAGCCTGTCTCTATCTACCAGAACGCCGAGATCCAAATCAGTGGGGTACTGAGATTGTCATTACTCCTGTCTCTCCCCAACCAGCAATTATTGAATTAATTCGCTATTCTTTTGCTGCTTCCAAAGTAAAAGCAATAGGAACAGCAGCCCAACGTTTAACTAGGCTAACCCAAATTGCTCAGGAAGTCCCAATACGGCGGCTGATATATCCCTCTGGTTTTGAACATATACCCTGTCTGCAACGGGCAATTTTAGATGATTTAGAGGATATCACACAGGTTGAGTTATTTTCTTGACAGAAGCAATCTGAGACGTATTTGCTTTTTATAAAGCTAGTTTAGGGCTTGTTTGGGCTTAGAAATTTTAAAGTCCCGCTAACGGGTGGTTAAACACTCTTAAGGCTTAGGCAACTAGTTCAACGAGCAGCTGTTCTAAAAGATAAGGGGAAAAGGCAGAAAGCTAGCTTTTCCCCTTACTCTGCCAGAAAAGTGGTATGGGCTATTAATTAGCTTACTTAATTAGTGTTGCAGTTATCCTCATATTTTTATTTTTCAAATGTTCCCCCTTATTCACTTGCACTGGGTTATTCCACCCTGTAGGAGAAATATATACAACATTTACGCTTGTAGTCCATTTCTGAGGGCTGGTGGCAAACACATAAATCGGTTTACCTGTAGCAGATGTTGGAACAGACAAATTGTATTGACAACTAACTTGGATATTGCCTGTAGCTTTGACTGATTGCCCTATTTTTTTGTAGTTGGGAATAGATAGTCCTAGCTCTCCTGGAGGTGGAGGAGGTGCAGGAATAGCTTCTGCAATATAAACCTCAATATCCTGGCAAGCGAAGTCAGGCTGACCACCATTATTACTGCCGCTATTTGTAATATTGCCGCTAATGCTCGAAAAGACAATAAGAGGCGGAAAGAGCCCTGGGTTAATCTCTAATCTGGGTTTGATTGGTTCCAATGTCGGTCTTATCTGGGCACCTGCTAATCCCGCTGTAGCGGCTAGGGATGTTAAGACGGTTACTGCTGCCACTAAAGTCTTAGAAAGCTTGAAGTTCATGAGTCTGCTCCTTGAGTTGCGCGTTAGTTGGATAACTGGCGTGTGTTTTACGCTTACATTGACTCAATAGGTTGGACTCGGTTTTTTTATGCAGTATTCTAGGCTGGTAAGCTAATGTGCCTTGAAGTTGCATCACTAGATCGCCAGAACGGCGCTCCAGAAAAGGGCAGGCCTGATTCACTGTCATGGTAGAAAAAATTATTAGTTGAGAAAACCAGGCTTGGGGGGTCTCCCCCCAAACCCCCTCCGACTTGTACCAGTCGCAATAACCCGCCAGGGGTTTAAACCCCTGGCTAATAGCTAAAGTCGTCTTGAGACAACTGGATAAGAATTTTAGTCCACGCTTTGTGGACTTGAGCTATAAGCTGTAGAACTTGAGTTCTTGGCGGGTTATGAGGCAAGCTTGAGAATGGTGCCAGATCTCAATTTGATCGATTTGATGCTGATTTTGCTTTCTAGACAGAGTGTTGAGCTAAAAATTAATAATTTAAAACTCAAAACTCAAAACTCAAAACTTTTTAACTTTTGCCTTTTCTTCTAGCCTCTGCACCCTTCCCTTGATGGGTAACTCAACCTTAAAGCAGGTTTGACCAGATCCACTCTCAACCCAAATTTTGCCCCCTAAATGCTCTGTTAGTGTCTTAACCAGCGCTAATCCCAATCCAGTTCCACCTTGCTTCCAAGGGTCAGCACTGGGAATGCGGTAGAACTTATCAAAAATGCGCGGTAACTCACTGGGAGCAATTTCAACGCCTGAATTGCTCACACTTAACTCAATTTTTCCTGATTTAGCACTAGCTGTAATTATAATTTCTTCCCCTGGCGGGGTATATTTGCAAGCATTGTTGAGCAATTCTGCCACGATACGTTCCAGGCTAGAAGGGTCGGAAACTAGATCCGGCATATCGGTAGAAATATTAATTTGCAGAGTTTGTTGGTGGTTCTTAATTCGCTCTTGAAAAGGTTCTACGATTTGAGGAAGCCAGTCCTGTAGCTGCATGGCTGTTAGCACTAAGGACTGAGATCCGGCATCAAGTTTTTGTAAGTCTAGTAACTCATTAATCAGCCTATTCTCTCGTTCGCATTCGTTTTTCAGAATCTGCAAGTAGCGAGATGTTTTACTTTGTTGTGCCTGCAAATTGGGTATTTCGGAGAATGACGCCCTTTCCTGATTTAGGGCGATTTCTAACATTTGCATAGCCATTTTCATGTTGGCTACGGGCGTCCGTAATTCATGGGAAACTGTACTCAAAAAGTCGTCTTTGAGGCGATTGAGTCTTTCGAGTTCCACTACTTGTGCTTGCACAGCTTGGTAAAGTCGGGCTTGGCGAATGGCGATCGCGCATTGATTTGCTACCTGCTGTACTAATCCAATCTCTAGATTGTTAAAGCCATAGTCATGGCGATGTACTAACCATAGGTCACCCAGTACTCCTCGATCGTCAAAAATTGGACAAGCCAACATAGCCACCTGACCCCGGATAGGGTTGGGAAGGAGGGAACAGAATTGGAAACACTCACCTTGCAAGAGCGGATTGTAGATTTCCGGAAAGCTTCCCATCTGCAATACACGAGCCTTATAGAAGGGTCGCGAAGTTTGGTACTCATAACAAATGGTGGCAGTACCTTGCTCAAGATTGTATAGTGCTGAATTACAGCTGACCAAATTTAGTACTTGGACTAGCTCTCGCACGGCTGTTTGCAAAATTTGGTCTTCTTCCAGACTATCGCGGACTTTATCTGTAATGCGTTTTAGCATTGCATCAAAGTCTCTAGCCTGCTGCAACTGGGCTGTGCGTTCCTGTACTTGTAGCTCAAGGTCAGCATTAAGTAGCTGCACTTGTTGATAAAGTTCTGATTGCTGAATAGCGATCGCCACAGAGGTTGCCAGTTGCTTGAGCAAATCTATTTCCAGATCTTGCCATTGCCGTGGACTGCGACATTGATAAGCAATCAGCAATCCCCACAATTGATTGGGAATGTGGGAGTTTTTCTTTGATAACAGGGAGTAAGGAGAAGTTGAATTTTGGGTTGTTTGTTCGCTTTGCAGAATAGGAACTACTAAGCTAGCTCTTACCTGGAACCTAGCCAGTAAATCGATGTGACACTGAGTCAATCCTGCTGCGTAGATATCCTCTGTAGCGCGGAGGCGGCACTGTTTGTTAAGCTGGATACCACTTTGAGCAAAGCAGTGGTCATCGATTACTGTTCCCAACATCGAGTCCCAATCCGAATCTACAGACTCTGCTACCACAATTCCACTGCCATTAAAATTAAAGCGGTAGATTACTACTCGGTCAGTTTTAAGAAACTGCCGCACTTCAGCCACTGTGGTGTTGAGAATTTTATCTAAGTTTAAAGATTGGCAAATCGGTTGCGCGATCGCACCTATCAAGCGCTCTCGTTCTGCCTGTTTTTGTAGGGCTATTTCTGCCTGCTTGCGCTCACTGATTTCACGAATAATACTGAAAAGAACTCTTTGGTTGCCATCTACAGTGCCTTGGGAACTTACCTCTACAGGAAAGGTACTTCCATCTTTGCGGCGGTGAATAGTTTCAAATAAAATTCCCTTTTTATCTGCTTGCGCCATTTGCTCCGCGAGCAAAGCATGAGTTTCCGGCGCTCGTATATCGTGGATTTTCAAGGAAAGCAATTCTTCTCGCTGATAACCATATGCCTTGATTGCAGCATTATTCGCTTCAATAATTTCTCCCTCAGGGCGGACAAATAAAACAATGTCGCGAGCCTGTTCAGATAAAAGTTGATAACGTTTTAATATCTTCTCTGAGTGTTTGCGCCCCGTAATGTCGCGAGAGTTAATTGCTATCCCCTTGACACTGGCATTTTCAAGGAAGTTGTTAGCGACAGACTCTAATTCAACCCAAGAATTATCTTTATGTCGAAAACGATACTCAATGGAAACAACAATACCCGGATTTTTAATTAATTTATCAAAAGCAGCCTCAACCGCTGGAGCATCTTCTGGGTGGATGTAGTCGCATCCGTTCTTACCTTCCAACTCTTCGGGTTTATAACCTAAAATTCGCTTGATTGAGGGGCTTTCATATAGAATTACTTTCTCAACAGATAGAATTGTCATCATGTCTGATGAATTTTGCACAAGCGAGCGAAATCGTTCTTCGCTTTGCCGAAGCGCATCTGCGCTTGCCGTTTCAGCATTGATGCGCCGAAGGACAAAAGAGGCTAAAAGCGCCAGTATCAACACGATCGATGTGGAAAGGCTAATCCCAATTGCTAGCAAGGTGTTATTGATTAGCATGAGATAGGTGCATAGGTGATTGATCGATATGCTTAAAGCTGGCTGGTGCTATCTCGGTGATGGTGTTTCCCATCGCGATCGCACCTCCAGCAAACCAAAGTAGACGCGGTAAGCCGCTTGGGGCGAATGTTACCTGTGCCGTTAAGTATAGTTCCGTGTCTGATGCTATAACTGCGATCGCCATCGGCATAACAACCAGGCTTATATCATAGGTGGCGATCGTGACGATACCTGCGTCAGTCATTTCTTCGCTTACTCACCCCACTTTGATTTGTGGCTGTATCGCGATCGCTTATAACTACTTTTATCAAAATATTCAGTCTCAGTGCGCCGATCACCACTTACGAGAGCGAAAGGGCAACATAAGAAACATTACATGCCTAGTCTCTAACGTGTTGCTCCCAACGTTCCATGCTTATTAAGGTATGCTATGTAACAAAAATAATGCAAATTTGGTTTATCAACTGCTATTATGTTAAAGTTATTAAAGAATAAAAACAAGCGATATTTAAAATAAAATTAAATTTGGTTGCTGATAACGATTAATTAAAGCTATGTAATTTCACCAGAACATCAGCACTCATATCCCTAATACGTCATATAAATTGCCACCTTCTCTCGTTTGCCAATCCACTCGCCTTGGGTTATTTATTCATGGCATAATGAGCGCCTAGAAGAAATACTGGCAAGGGCTTAACTCTAACTCAAGCAAGAAATGTGTACCGCTACCTACTGTTCTACAAACCCTACAATGTCTTGAGCCAGTTTACTGATACTGATGAGATCAAAGCAGGCAAGGAAACTAATTGTAGGCGTAGGACGCTCAAAGACTACATTCCAGTTCCCTCTGTTTATCCAGTGGGACGCCTCGACGGAGACAGTGAAGGATTGCTGCTGTTGACTGATGACGGACACCTACAGCACCGACTCTCAAACCCACGATTTGGACATCCCCGTACTTATTGGGTGCAAGTGGAACGCATCCCTGATGAAAACGCACTCAGGCGTCTGCGCGAAGGGGTGATTATTCAAAATTACTCCACCCGACCAGCATTGGTAAATCTGTTGTCAGCAGAACCATGCTTACCTCCCCGCGATCCACCAATCCGATTTCGCAAGAATGTGCCCACATCCTGGCTGGAGATGACGCTGAAAGAAGGTCGCAACCGCCAGGTACGGAGAATGACGGCGTCAGTGGGGTTTCCTACGTTGCGGCTGATACGAGTTGCCATTGGTCACCTGCGCCTAGAAGGTCTAACTCCGGGTGAGTGGCGGGATTTGACATCGGCAGAACTAGAACAGCTCAGGCAACGAAGTTAAAGTCAAAAATAGCTGAAAGCTAAAAGCTGAATCATGCAATAGTATATGCGCTCGTGGCACACTAGATGGCAGCCCCATAATATCTCTGCATTTAGAACCCGGAGAGGAATTGAGGAAGTTCCACTATGCTTGTCTGCCCCCAGTGTGAGTCTGAAAATCCAATTACCAATAAGTTCTGTGAAAAATGTGGAACTTCCCTAACTCACAAAACTTGTCATGAATGCAACGCGGAAGTCCCCCTGAGTGCGGAACGCTGCCCCAATTGTGATGCCTTGACGGACAAAGTTTGGTGGGCAATAATTGCCAACGTTGCCCATCTGCAACCCTCCCCAACCGCCGAACCACAAACGCCCCAGGCAACGGTACCACAGCCAGTAACCGACAGTACGGCAGCAACGTCGGCTGCCCCTTGGCCGCCACAAGAATCTGCCTCAGAACAGTTGGAACCCTCGGTTCCGGCAGCGATCGCACCAGATGTCCCATCCACAGAAACTTTGCCTATAAGCTCCTTACCACAGGGTGAGGAGAAATCTCCAGAAGAAGATGCCCAAATGCCTGTTGTCCCAGCAGCTGTGGAAGAATCTTTAGATGATCAGGACACGCAACCTGTTTTAAGCCCTGCGATTCAAAGTTCCTCTGGGAATGACTATAGCCAGGAGGCATCTTCAGGGGTATCGCCAGCGGCGGTATATTTAGACAGCCAGCAGCGTTATAAACTGCTGGAATCCCTGACACCTAAACCAACAGTTACAGGTGTAGAAACATCACAAGTGAAAGTGTTGGACTGCCAACCGTTTCAAAAGACTCTCTTACAAGCGATCATAGAGCCGCTGCCAAGCGCCTCTGGACGTAGTAACCCGGCATCGCAGTCCAGTGCCCTAGATTATGAGTCCTGGAAGGCCAGTTTACCAGCGATCGCCCAACCCTATTTAGCCCTACAGTCGTCGCTTTCCCCGACTCTGCCAGCAATCCACGATGCTTGGCTTGCTGATGGACAGGCGGTAGTGCTACTAGAAGACCGTTCCGAGTGGCCGCTGCTTGTAGATAGGTGGCGAAATGAGCAGGTGCCCACATTGCAGATTTTGTACGGACTGGGGCAAATGGCACAGTTGTGGGTTGCCCTAGAACCCTGGCGTATGCGTCAGAGTCTGTTAGAGATTACGAATCTGCGGGTGGATGAAGACCAGATGATCGGCCTGCAACAGCTGTATAAAGAATCAGAATCTGGCGAACTGACACTCCAGGATTTGGGGGCAATGTGGCAATCGTTATTTGATCAGTCTCAGCGAACGCAATTTCCATCCCTAGCTCAACTGTTAGGGGAGATGCGTACCGGCGAGGTCGTGAAGATTGAGCAACTGCGATCGCGCCTGCAAGCAATAGCCGATGAAATACAAGGCAATACCGCCGATGAGTCAAGTATTCCTACACAAGGGTTTTCCCAATCATTTGCCAGCGATACCAGCCCAAGCGAGAGCGAGGACTTGCCCTCTGAAAGTAACGAAGTCGATGATGCGCCAACGGTGATTCTGCCTATGCAGTTGATCGCTTTGGAAGACGCTGGGCGCACTGATATCGGTCGCCAACGAAACCACAATGAAGACTTCTTTGGCATTCAGACGCAGGTTAACAAGCAGGAAACCCCTACAGGGCGAAGCGTCAAGGCTCGGGGTCTGTATATTCTCTGCGATGGCATGGGAGGGCACGCTAGTGGAGAAGTGGCGAGTGCTATGGCGGTTGAAACCCTGAAGCGCTACTTTGCAGCTAACTGGCAGGACACATTACCAACAGAAGATAGCATCCGTGAGGCGGTGCTAAGAGCTAACCAGGCAATCTACGATGTTAACCAAAAGAATGCTAGCTCTGGCAGTGGGCGGATGGGCACAACTCTGGTTGTGGTTTTGATTCAGGAGACGAAGATGGCGATCGCCCATGTAGGAGATTCTCGTCTTTATCGGGTCACCCGCAGGCATGGTCTTGAGCAAGTCACAGTGGATCACGAGGTAGGTCAACGGGAAATCCTGCGCGGAGTTGAACCGGCGATCGCCTATTCCCGCCCCGATGCTTACCAGCTAACTCAAGCCTTAGGCCCACGAGACGAAAATTTTCTCCGGCCTGATGTCGATTTTATGGAGTTAGATGAAGATACCTTGCTAATTCTGTGTTCTGATGGTCTCACAGATAATGACCTGCTAGAGAACCACTGGCAAAGTCACCTTGCTCCTTTGCTCAGTTCCCGCGCCAACTTAGATCAGGGGGTGTCTCAATTAATTGACCTTGCCAATCAGCACAATGGCCACGATAACATCACGGCGGTGCTAGTCCGGGCAAAGCTGCGACCAAATGCTGAGCAACAGAAACGGTTTTGAAAGACTTTTGAGTTTTTAATTAATTGTGAGCTATCTACCGCATCGTGCTAGTTGCCTACAGGTACAAGTTAAACCTACCAGTTTTCCAAGTTCACAAGTTGAATCAAGGGTTACATCTACTTCGATTGCAGCTTAATAATCGCCTTTGGGAAGGGATGATTGCCGTATGTGGTGATTCGATGAGAGGATTTTGGATTTTGGATTGTCGCCTAGACGGTCAGTCGGGGGCTTGCAATACTGAACAAATTCTTTTCTTTTCCACGATTGAAAGTCGGGGGCTTGAGACCTATGCGTGTTTTTGGTCAAAAACAGTTGGTGTTAGTTAGGACGACGCGGAGAAATCTTCCCCCTGTCTCCGTGTCTCCGTGTCCCCGTGTCATTCTCAACCAAGTATTTATGACCGCTCCCATGATTGCCTATTCTGTTTCCCAAGGGGCGCTATCTGGGGACTTCTGGACGTATGGTTAAATTGACCCTCCTACATCCGCAGGGTTCTACCCCTGTGCAACAGTGGAACTTCGAGAGGGAATCCAGTATTCGGATTGGTCGCTCTCCTGAGAATGATGTGGTTCTGAACGACCCCTTAGTTTCCCGGCACCACCTGGAACTCCGTAGAGTTGGTATACCAACTCCGCAGGCATCTGTACAGTGGCAGTTGGTCAATCAGGGCACGAATGGCACCTTTCTCAATGGCATTTTGGTTTCCCAAGCCTTGGTTCCCAATGATTCCCTCATCCAGCTAGCGCGAGGGGGACCGATGCTGAAATTTCAAATTCAGGAGTTAGGGGTCAAAATTCCCCATTCGCCACTTCCTACCTCCCCAGTTTGCACCCACGCGGGTAATCCGCCCGGTAGTTTGTTCTGCATTCACTGCGGTCAACCTGTAGTTCAAGCGCAGCAATTCGTCCGCCAGTATCAGGTGTTACGCACACTAGGGCAAGGAGGAATGGGCACAACGTATCTAGCTTGGGATAAAGAAGCAACTAAAGCTGGACGCCCTCAAATGTTGGTGCTCAAGGAGATGAATACCGACATGGCGCAAATTTCTAAAGCACGAGAACTTTTTGAAAGAGAGGCTCGGATTCTTGAAGGGCTGCACCATCCCGGTATTCCTCAGTATTATGACTTCTTTGTTGAGGGCGGCAAGAAATATCTGGCGATGGAATTAATCCACGGCCAGGATTTAGAAAAGCGTATCTATAATCAGGGACCTGTGATACTGCCGCAGGCAATTGAATGGATGATTCAGACCTGCGACATCTTGGACTATATTCATCGGCAAGACCCACCACTAATCCACCGGGATATTAAACCGGCTAATTTAATGGTGCGCCATTTGGACAATCGAGTGATAGTGCTGGATTTTGGGGCTGTCAAAGAGATTGGCACAGCCCCAGGCACGCGCATTGGTGCCGAAGGCTACAGCGCCCCAGAGCAAGACCGAGGGCAGCCTTGCACTCAGTCAGATCTTTATGCCATTGGTCCAACGCTGATCTTTCTGCTGACTGGGGAAAACCCGATGAGCTTTTATCGCCGAGTTGGTTCAGTATACCGATTTGATGTCCAAACTATTCCTACTATCACCCCCAAATTAAGGGGAGTGATTGAGCGGGTCACAGAACCCAAGCCGCGCGATCGCTACCAGACAGCAAAAGAACTGTCTCAGGCAATGGATGCTTGCCGTTAAGCGTTATCTTATTCCTCATCCCAAGCTTCTACGGCCAACAAGTCGCTAATCGGATCTTGCATGGTGAAGCCAAATTCCAGCAGTTCTTTTTTCCAGTACGACCATTGATCGCCGTAGAGAAGGGCTATTTTCCAGATGCTATCGCTGGGTTTGATGATATTGGATGCTACAAGTGAATGCACCTGACGCTGCATTTTCACCATTGGGTGAATAACTTGCTGTGTCATATATTAGAAATCAGTTTTGTGAATACTTACGCCAAAAATGCTTCCCTCTCCTGATGTTTCGATACTGAGAGAGCGATTATTTAAGAAGCTTTCTTTTATTGTTGTAGCGTACAAGTATCGTTTCTGGCAAGTCCCTTTAGGGTAAATGTACGGTAATCACTACCTGCGATCGCCTAATTGGTACGGTGCCTTCGCGTAGCCCGCAGTGGTCATGGAAAGTAGATATGCGCCATGGCGCGTCTCTACAAGGTTTCGGGTTAAGGATAAGTACCCGCGACCTGAGTCGTCAAACTTTCAGACAAGGCTGGCGATCGCACCAATAGACCATACTCAATGCCTTCCACCACGGCCTGATAGGAAGCACCCAAAATATTACTGGAGACACCCACAGTAGTCCAGCGTTGGTGACCATTACTCGATTCAATCAAAACGCGAGTTTTAGCGGAAGTCCCAGCACCGCCATCAAGAATCCGCACCTTGTAGTCCGTCAAGTGAAACGTGCCAATTTCTGGGTAAAAGTTCACTAAAGCTTTGCGTAATGCTGCATCCAGGGCAGATACAGGGCCATTTCCTTCTGCGGCTTCTAGAATGTCTTTGTCATTAACAGTAACTTTGACTGTGGCTAGAGCATTGCTATAGCACATTTCTGTCCCGTGCAGCATATCGGAATGTACAGACCAGCCTTTGAGTTCAAACATCTGCTGTCGGTGTCCCAGGGCTTCCCGCATCAGTAAGTCAAAACTCGCTTCAGCCGCCTCAAATTGATATCCCTGACTCTCTAATTCTTTTAAGCGTTGCAAGATCTGGCGACAGGCTGGATGTTGCTTATCAAGGTTAAGACCAAAGGTGCGGGCTTTTGCCAAAATATTGCTTAACCCAGCTTGATCAGAAATCACAATTCGGCGCTGGTTGCCAACTCGAAGAGGCTCAATGTGTTCGTAAGTTAGGGGGTTGCGCTCAACAGCAGAAACATGGATGCCGCCTTTGTGGGCGAAGGCAGAACGACCAACAAACGGGGCGTATTCATCTGGGGCGAGATTAACCACCTCGCTGATTAAGCGGCTGGCTTCTGTAAGTTGAGCCAACTGGGTGTCCTGAATACAGCTGTAACTTAGTTTCAGCTGCAAATTAGGAATCAAAGAGCAGAGGTTAGCATTGCCGCAACGTTCGCCATAGCCATTGATGGTGCCTTGAACCATTCGGGCACCTTCCATTACTGCGGCGATCGCATTTGCTACAGCTGTCTCAGAATCATTGTGGGTGTGGATACCTATCGGGTATGCGCCACCAGTCGCCTCTACAACATCTCGGACAATTTGGCTGACTTCGTGGGGGAGAGTGCCGCCATTGGTGTCGCAGAGGACAAGCCATTCTGCACCCGCTTGGATCGCGCAATCAAGCGTCTTAAGTGCATAATCGGGATTGTACTTGTAGCCATCAAACCAGTGTTCGGCATCGTAAATCGCGCGACGCCCCTGACTCCGGAGATACTCAATCGTGTCCTGGATCATCGCCAAGTTTTCTTCCAGGGTAGTTTTCAGCCCTTCAGTAACGTGCAAATCCCAAGACTTGCCAAAAATCGTCACCCAGCGAGTTCCAGCCGTGAGAATTGCTTGTAACATCTGGTCATCAGCGGCAGTCGTTCCAGGGCGTCGGGTTGAACAAAAAGCCACTACTTCCGCCTGAGTTAGTGGTTCTTCCTTGAGCTGCCAGAAAAATTGTACATCCTTGGGATTCGCCCCAGGCCAACCGCCCTCAATGAAGGGAATACCCAGCTTGTCTAGCTGCCTAGCAATTCGCAACTTGTCTTCCAGTGAGAGCGATAGCCCTTCGCGTTGAGCGCCATCTCTTAGCGTCGTGTCGTAAATCCAAATCTGGTTTGATTTATCTAAAGTCATGGCAAACACAGGAGCAGGGGAACGCTGTAGGGTTAACAGATAAACACAGATAGTATTAGATTCATCTGTGTTTATCTGTGTGTATCTGTGGTTTTAAACTAAAAACAAAAAAGTTTTTCAGCCGTGTCAACAAATCTTAATTTAGAGTCGCAATCCGAGCAACAAGCTCAGCCAAATTGTTCTGTATTTCGCATCTCGCCGCTGATTCGCATTACCCTGATAGCGTTATACTTGGCGCTGACCATTCCACTGCCGTTTTTAGCGCAGGCGTCATCTGCCCCCGTATCGCCCGGTTTACTAGGGCTGGGGATCGGTTTGGGGTTTGTGGCGCTGTATGGTGCCTTGAGCGAACGGGTGATGGTGGATGAGGAGAAGATTCAGGTGACATATCCCCATTGGGTGCCGCGTTTCTTCCGCAAGGGCTGGACTTTGCCTTGGGCACAGATAAAAGATTTAAAACTTCGCACTACTGGTCAAGGGGGGCTGGTTTACTATTTTGTGAGCAAGTCTGGGACGGCTTATTTGTTACCAATGCGCGTGGTTGGGTTTGCTCGATTAGTGCAGATGGTGGAAGCAAAGACAGGGATTGATACAAAGGATGTTCGTCCTCTGGCACAACCCTGGATGTATTTGATTTTGTTGGGATTGACGCTGCTGCTGCTTCTGATAGATGCTTGGACAATTGCTACTGCCCTAAGTCAGGGAAGCTTGGCTCAATGAAAGGCGTTGTTACTATTTGTTGCAAGTTAAATGAATCAACTGGGGAATGCGACCAAGGCAAATCAGCAGATATCTCATCTGCGCCTGGAACAAGTAAGCCTGGGGACATCACTTAGTTCACAATATTTGCTGAAAGACATTTCCTTTGAGTTATTTCCAGGTTCGTGCATTGCGATTATTGGACCTTCCGGTGCTGGTAAGACCTCACTGTTGCGCCTGTTGAACCGGCTGATAGAACCAACATCTGGAACAATTTATTTGGAAAACCAAAGCTACGAGAACATCCCCGTGATTCAGTTGCGGCGTCAGGTAATGCTCGTGCCTCAAGAACCAAAACTTTTAGGGATGAAAGTTGCCTCGGCTTTAGCTTACCCTCTGGTTTTGCAGGGCATGAAACAACAAGAGATTCAGCAACGAGTTGTTAGCTGGATGCAGCAGCTGCACATTCCAGAACACTGGCTGGAACGGACAGAGGTGCAACTATCGGTGGGACAGCGGCAACTGGTAGCGATCGCTCGCGGCTTAATAGCCCAACCAAAAATATTATTACTCGATGAGCCAACATCTGCCCTGGATGCTGGTCGAGCTTCTTATGTCCTGCAAGTGTTAATGCAGTTAGCCAACAGCGGTGAAACTACAATTGTAATGGTTAATCACCAGTTAGATTTAGCCCAGCAGTTTTGCCATCGTGTCTTATATTTGCAGGATGGGCAATTGCTTGAGGATGTCCCAGCGGATCGGGCAGATTGGGTTAAGTTACGCGATCGCTTGATTCAAGCTGAAGCTCAAGCCGCCCAAGAGTGGCTCTAAGAAGCTATCCGAAAAGTAATTTTAAGATATTTTTAACCACAGATAAACACAGATGAACACAGATACTAGTAAGTATTGTGTCACTGAAACGGATGCAAGAAAGATAGGCTTTAAGTAATGGCTTGGTTTTGCTTTTTTTAAGTTTGGCGATTGAAAAGCCTTGATTTAGCGTCAATTGCTCTGCCCAACTGCCATGCTGGGAGCCAGACGTCCACCATTGTTTCTATGATTTGACGCTAACGGCTGTGGTGTTGCCCCATTAAGAATTTCTAGATTGAAGCGATAGCCTACATGGCGGATGGTTTGGATCAAGCTGGGTTGCCGGGGATCAATTTCGATTTTTTTACGCAGGGATAGGATATGCGTATCAATAGTGCGCGGGTTATCAATAGCATCAGACCAAGCACGGCGCAACAGTTCAGAACGAGTCAGGGCTACTCCCCCGGCTTGGGCGAGGACATAAAGGAGACTAAATTCTTGAGGAGTTAAGTCAATAAACTCTCCTTTGAAGCGGACGCGGCGCTGTACCAAGTCAATATTGAGGTCGCCATAATCCAAAGAAATTGGTGCGGCAATGACGCGCAGGCGTCGAATTAGCGCCTCGACTCTAGCTAGAAACTCTTGCATACCAAAGGGCTTGGTTAAATAATCGTCTGCCCCAGCTCTAAGGCCGTTGACAATATCTGGTTCGGTGTTACGGGCAGACAGCATCAATATAAGCGACTGGCGTTGCTGCTGTAGCCAGCGACAGAACTCGACACCATCGCCATCAGGCAAGTCAGAATCAAGGATGACGATTGCTGGTGGGCGGCTGTAAAACGTTTCCCTAGCTTGATGAATAGTAGCGGATTGATGAACCCAATAGCCTGCTTGCTGTAAGTGCCAGCCCAGTAGCGATCGCAGGTGGGTGTTTCCTTCGACAATTTGAATATTAACCGATGGCACAGCAGTATACTTCCCCTCGAGCTGGTGAGTCACAGATTAACAAACCTAATGTCAGGATTTTGTAACAACTGCTACTAGGGGATGAGGAGGAAGGTCTAACCCTGAAAGTTACTCCGGAATTGCCACCTGCCAGTGAGTAGAATAAGCTTAACGAAGGTAAGCAAAGTAGTTATATCCTCTCTTCCGATGCGATAACAGAACCGTATCTTAATGAAAAGAGGATTTCCGGCTTGGCAAACCACTACATCTGGAGAAGAAACTGGCGTTGGTTGACACAGAACACACTAGAAATAGCCCGACAGATACATGATCCCAAGCCATCGGCTTGGTTACGATGTAACTAAATGGAATGCGATCGCTCTTTCCTCACCTAGCATAAGTAGAAACACGCAATGGGGCCGGAGCGTCTTTGAGGCATAAGCTATGCGATGCGCTAAGAGCGATACCGGTTTAGGTGACCGTCTTTAACATAGTCATTTATTTATAAAGGGACACGATCATGCTTCAGGACACTCAAACCATCCGCCACTACCAAAAGCTTACTGATGCCCTCAGCGAAATGTGGAACCGGGGTTATCGCTTTGGCGATCTGCGGCTGTATTTAGATGGCTATTTAGCTGCTCTGCGGCACACAAATGCCATTGAACCCATTCTTATCCACCGACTAGAGGAAGAAGCAAGCCGCTACCTCTACGATAGATCCAACTTTGAAATGCCAGAGCCACAACCAGAAACTGACTACCGTTAATGCTTTTTCAGCTTAACTTACATCTGTCTTGAAAGAAAGCTAGGGTGTAGAGTGTGAGATGTAGGGGGTAAAGGTTGAAAAGGAAATGCTTTAACCTTTACTTCCTGCATAGCCATAATTTAAGCTAGTAGTGCAATATCTGAGTTTTTAGGGCCTACTTTTATAGAAATTATTCAGAAAGTAGAGATGCCCATGCATGGTGGTCATGTCGATTTTCACTCTTCCATTATGACCAATGCTATATATAATTTGCGGCTATTTTTAATAAAAAAAAAGTCCGTTGAGGCGGACTCTTAGTATCAATACTTTGTTCTAGCCTTTGATAGCAGGCTTGGTTAGTGTAACCGTGGCGTTAGTAGCTAGGTTCTGTTTAGGAAGCTAGAGCAACTTCCACCATCTGTTGCAATTCGCCCTTTTGGTACAGTTCAATCATCACATCGGAGCCACCAACAAATTGACCGTCGATATAGACTTGGGGAATTGTTGGCCAGTTGGAATATTCCTTGATGCCCTGGCGTATTTCGTAATCTTCCAGGATGTCAAGAGTCTCGTAAGGGACGCCCAACGTATTTAACATCTGAACTACATTGTTGGAAAAACCACACTGGGGCATCAACTTATTGCCCTTCATGAAAACCAAAATCTTGTGCTGCTTTACTAAGCTGTCAATCCGCTCTTTTACTTCTGGCGTCATAGTTCTGGTTAGTATTCTCTGTTGTCTCGTATATCTCTAGTCTAATGGCGACCCTAGAGAATGCTGTGTTTATCTTGGGTGGCATTCTCCCAGCGCCGAGTCTGCGACTACAGCGCGGCACTTATATCCCCCACCACACTCTCATTAGTTAAACAACCTGCCCTGCTGCTTCCCAAGCTTGGGGAGTGTAGGTTTTTAGGGCTAAGGCATGAATCGCTTCTGTAGCCATTGCTTGTCGCAGCGCCCCATAGACTAGCTGGTGCTGCTGCACAAGCGTTTTGCCTTCAAACTGGGATGAAACGACAATGGCCTGATAATGGTCGCCGCCACCAGTCAGATCTTGAACCTGCACCTGAGCATCTGGCAACTCAACCTTGATCATCGCCTCAACTCGATCTGGGCTAATCATTGAGACTCCAAATAAACGTCAATGCATAATTCTAATTTAACTTCTAGGCGTAGCTGGCGGAGTTGACTCGACGTTGGGGGCACTTGTTGGGCTAAAGGGGGCTTCCACAAACCCCAGCTCAAATAACTGCTGGTAAGATTTCTTGCCAAGGTTGCGTGTTGGGTTCTGAGAGCGAATAATTTGAATCAATAAAGGCACAGCTAACTCAGGCTGGTTTTGTGCCCGGTGTACAAGCGCCAGTTGGTAAGTCGCCTCATCCCGCTTTTCAGCAGTTTCTAGTGCTTTGCGTTTCTGATTCTCGACAATCCGGTTGTCAATCCCGGAAAAGCTAGTCGCCAGCTGCGTGTAGAAATTAGACAACTGGTTGAAAACCAAGCGGGCATCCTGAAGTTTCTTGATAGCCACAGGATAGTTCTGAGACCCTACCGCACTAACCGCGTCATCCATCAAGCGTTGCCCTGCTGCCATACTGAGAAGGCCACCGTTCTGACTCAACGGACGAACAGTGTTCGGGTCTGTCAAGTCGGATTGTGTCTGAGTCGGGTCTTCTGGTGGCGCTGGCTTCTGAGTCTGTGCCTGTGCCAGCGGCATCAGAGCCAATGTTACTGTGAAGGGTAAGGAAACAAGGCAGGTAAAGCTGAGGCGACGAATAGTTCCAGAAGCTACCATAGAGTCACTAATAGTGGGTGAGCAGAAACAAAACAAATCTAAACTTTGGGTATCTTAACATTGCCAGACCTCACTGAGTTGAAGTCCTTGAGCAATTGAGATTCCACAGTCTTGCCTTCGATTAGACCCACACAATCGTTAGGATGTTCCCCAACTGACAAGTGGCTAGCTGCTAATGAGTCCACCATATAATTTTGATAAGTATACTTTGGGCGTTCAGAAAGTGAGTTTTTCACTTCAGCTGCCCTTAATCATTAATCATTATTCAGAGCGATCGCTCCTCTATATCAAACAAAAGTAAATATTCTTCTGTGGGAAAGGGGTAATACATATGGAGGAAAAATGGCCGACGAGAAAACTTATCTAGAGTTGTCAGAGTCAGATGGTGCAGCTCACAAATTTTATGAAGTAATTGTCAATGACACGCAAGTGTCGATCCGCTACGGTCGCATTGGAGATACTGGTCAGTCTCAAGTGAAAACCTATCCGACGCCGGAAAAGGCAAAAGCTGAAGCGACTAAAAAGATTAATGAGAAAGTGAAAAAAGGCTACGAACACGCAGTCATGGGTATGCGTCAAAAGCGTTCTGTGACTCGTCGGCAGATTAAGAGCGATCGCTCAACTGCTTCTCAAGCTCCAGTTATTTGGAAATTTAACTCTGGTTCTCCCGCTTTTGGCATTTTTATTGATAACTCCCGCTGTTGGGTAGGAAATGAGGCGGGTCAAATATTCGCTCTTAGCGACACAGGAATTGTCCACAACCAGCTTCGTCTTCCTGATGGCGTGAAGTGTATTGTCGCTGATAACGGCTGGCTTTATGCGGGGTGCGATGATGGCAAAGTCTACGACTTGACAGGGAAAATTCCCCGTGTAGCTTATGAAATTGCCCCGGATGTAAATATTTTCTGGCTCGATATTAAAGATGCAATTCTCGGTGTTTCTGATGACGTTGGTAATGTCACCACCATCAATCACGAAGATGAGTCCCAATGGGCTAAAAAGAGTAGTGGGGAGTCTGGCTGGATGGTGCGCTGCGATGAAATTGGTGTCTACCACGGTCACAGCGATGGGGTGACGATGTATGACTGGGAAGATGGCAAGAGAATTTGGAATCAGAAAACCCGTGGCAATGTGCTGTTTGGTTGGCAGGAGGAATCAACAATTTATGCTGGTACCAGCCAAAGTTTAGTTTATTGCTTCACGAAGAACGGGGAAGTTAGCACCATCTACCAGTGCGATGCGCCAGTCTTTTCTTGCGCTACGGCCCAAGAAGGTAAGTATGTGTTTGCAGGCGACAACTGTTCCTCAATTTATTGTTTTAATCAGGGAGGCGATCGCTTGTGGAAATTAGCCACTGGCTGCGGTTCCGCATTTTCTATGCAGTTTTTAAATAATCGCCTCTATATTGTTACTACAGATGGTTCTCTTGCCTGCATTGATGCCAGCGAAACCGCTATCCAGGCAGCACAATCAGGTACTCTTCCCCAGACGGTTAATATTCAAGCACCTACTACTGTGGCAGCAGCAGTTCCCTCTAATACCTTGGAAACGACCTCCAGCGCAACTCAGGGAGTAATTGTGGAGTGCTTTAAAGAAGGCGGTCAGTTAAGAATCCGCGTTGTTTCCCCAGGCTACAACCCCAATTGGAAGGTGCAATTTCCCAGAGATATTCGCTCTGAAGGTGCGCGTTATTTGGTGGAAGAGGTACGTGAATCTGCTCGCGGCGGCTTCTATCGTACTTTTGGCGATATCAAAAAACTTGTGTAAAGAAAATTCCTTATGAGCGAAGCGATCTTCAGCCGGAGTTCGCAGATGCTCACAGTTGGCGAAGGAACTCAATGTTCAGTTCTAGCTTTTGTCCGAGCCACAGCGCATGGCTTGTATGGTCTTCCACATCATTACCCGTTTCCGGATGGATGAGAATATCCAACCCCTGACGGTTGAGCATTAACCAAGGGACAACATGGCTAAACTCATTGGGTGAGAACGCCACTTGATACATTGCTTTTGGGTGTGGACCAATAGGCTGTTCGTGCCAGCGCCCCAGGCGCACATCAAAATTAGCCGCCAATCCAGAGCGTACCTGTGTAGCCGCATCACGGCTGGCAGGGTCATCAAAGTAGATATGTGCATGAAAACCAGTGATACGGCTTGTCTCTTCTCCCATTGGTTTTAGCGCCTCCGAAAAACTGGGAATCAAGGCATCTATACTATCTGGAGTTTAGACTAAATGAGAAAAAAGAGCGATCGCAGTAGCTAAAGTTAACCCCTTGGATTTTTATGCTGTCCTTGCTGTGATTTCAGCATACGAGCTTTTAATTGAGGATTTTTGGCTATAATTTCTGGGTTTCCCGGATACCAGGGGGATATCGTCATAATCAGGAATTCCATCATCAATTAAGTAGCGAGCATTAATATTTTCTGGATAGCCTTCGGCTACCCCACCCGCACATATAACAAACTATCAAAATGGAAGTGGACTTTGGTAAAAGCTTCATTTTTATTTAGCTCTTGATTCATAACGGCTAATTGACTATCCCTTAATATATTTTTTTCATAATAGCGCTTAATACTGGTGGCTTGGATGAAAAACTACTATATAAATCCCTATCAGCGCTTTCAGGTAAACGTTACATCTTCGTAAAGCGCGGCGATATCTCCCTCAAAATCAGCACTGGTCAGCCGAAATGATTGTTGTTCTGGAGTATAAGACTGCAATACCCACAGCCCTGCATCATTGCGGCGGAAGCACTCAAATCGTTGGCGTTTAGTGTTAATTAAAACATACTCTTGTAAGCTTTCTAAAGTTTGGTAATCGGCAAATTTATCGCCTCGGTCAAAAGCTTCAGTAGATTCAGATAATACTTCAACAATTAAGTTGGGAAATCGTTTGTAAGTGGGGGTTTCTCTATCTTGTTGGTCGCAAGTCACCATGACATCGGGATAGTAGAAGCGATTCAATGACTCAAGCCGCGCTTTCATGTCGGAAATATAAACGCGACAGCCAGAACCGCGTAAATGGTTACGGAGTAGCAGAGCCATGTTGAGGGCAATGGTAACATGGGGGTCGCTGGCTCCTGCCATTGCGTAGATGTAACCGTCGATGTATTCGTGCTTATTCTGGTTCTTTTCCTCCATCTGGAGGTAGGCTTCAGGTGGGTAGTAAGCATTTTGGGGAGAGGCGATCATGGTAGTAACCTTCAAGCTAATTGCTCGGTTTTGTTTTTAGGGTAGCGAAGGAGCAGCATTGATTGGCGCTGACTGCACTCGTTTCTCAGTGCTTTTAGGAAAAAATCCGAGTAATTGGGCTGTAGGGGCTGTTTGTGGAGCTGTTGGGATTGATTAGCCCTAAGAATTGATTTTGATCGCAGCCCTTTAACCAGACTGCGATCGCACCTTAAACTTTACTGAACTAATTTGCGAATCTTCCCATAGGCGATATAAGAACCGCCGTTTTTAGCTTCTTCCACTTCATCAACTACATAGAGGACGCCTTCTTCTCGGATGTCGCGGGGAAATCGCATATTGTAGTTAGGGTTGTATCCGTCCGAGACAACTCTCGCCCTCAACTTACTACCTTCTTTGACACACTGGACGAGAACTCCATCCCCCACACTATCAATCGTTTCCAGAGCAGCAGCAGAAGCAGGTGCATTTAGTTTCTGGCGTTTTGGACTATTGGAAGCAGATGTACTGGATGAAGCGGCACGTTCTTGTCCTGGTTGCACTAAGCGGCGGATATTACCAGAGGCACGATAAAAGCTACCGTCAGCAGATAGCTGAATTTCATCAACTACGTATGTCAATCCTTCCTCACGAATGTTGCGGGGAAACTGCACGTTGAAGTCAGAGTTATATCCGTCAGAAATAACTCGCACCCGCAATTTGCCACCTTCACGGAAGCACTGAACTAGGACTCCACTATCCACAGTTGAGACAGCTTCTAAGCTGTTGGCAGATCCAGCGGCAATGCCGCGCAATTTTAAGTCGCCGCGATCGCGTGTAAGTGCCTGGTAAGATTGATCTCGCATCTCCTTGCGAATGGTGCTATCAAACCTTTTGCTTTCTATGCGTTGCGCGTAGTGATCTAGCTGATCCATCTCTTCAGCTACTTCAAAGGACTCATGCAATGCCTTGAGCTTGAGATCCTCAATTGTCTTGCGAAGCTTCTGGGATGCGCCAGCGTAATCTCCTTTGTCAGCTAGTGCGATCGCTTCATCTTTTACCTTAGCAATCCTTAGCTTGCTTGTTTGTTCAACCACAGCTGCATTGGGTGGGACGCTGCTGGCTTCCTCAGCAGAACCAACCGTTATAGTAATAGGAATTTGCTCTGTTAATTCTTGAATACTACCGTTTACTACCGTTTGATACTTGTATGATACTGTAGCAATGTTAGCCGTGCCGACGTTAGTTTTGGGAGTGATGGATAGTTCTAATACTAAGTTTTTCGGTTCTACCTCATAAACATCGCCTACGAATACTTCAATGTTATTGCCAATTGTCTGCGATCGGTAATTATTGAGAATCCCGGCAATTTGTACAGACTCATCTGGTTGGAAGGTGACGGTGAGATTTTGCGCGACAACTGACTTGAGGCTTTCTAGTTCAATTCTAAATACATCCGAAGCATCGTCAGGAGATTGGATGAAATAGAAGTTTCCCCCGGCTGCGTTTGCCATGCCGATGAGCAAATCTTCATTAAAATATGTGCCAAACCCTAAGGTTGTTGTGATGATTCCTTGTTCGGCTTGTTGTCTAGCAGTGTTAATTAATACTTGGGGATCTGTAATCCCGACATTGGCTTGTCCATCAGTTAATAATAAAATGCGATTTATCCGCTCTGTTGCTTGCTGCGATTTTACGCGATCGCACCCCATCAGCCAACCGCCACTTAAATTCGTACACCCCCCAGCTTGCACCTTGCCAAGCGCCTGACGAATAGCCGCTTTATCCTGAACAAGTTGGTGCTGAATAATTGTTTGCGGGGTATCGTCATAAATTACCACAGAAAGATAATCTTCCGGTGTCAGACGCTCGACAATATTTTGAGCTGCCTGAATTGCTTGCCTGAGCGACGTTCCAGCCATAGAACCAGAGCGATCGATTACCAAGCTGAGATTGAGCGCACGACGTGGTGCTTGGTTGCGCGTTTCTTCTTCAGCCTGGAAACTAATAATTAGGTCTACTGTAGATGAACTAGCGGCTGCGATCGGTGAGTGACTTAGTAAGTAATTTGCTTTCATTTTTAACTACCTCTCAAATCCTATTTGTTACCAACAAGCTACCAACTTAAGCTGAAACAAACCTCCTTCCTCCCCTCCCTGTTGGGGGTGGGGTTCTTAAACTGGTAGCGATCATGCTTGAACAGTTGCCAAAAACCAAGAGCCGACGGCTGTATTATCTGTCTGGCGGGAGCGTCGCAAACCTTCCTCCAGCAAATCCATGCTTAACCCTGGTAACACAACTGATGCCCTAATCCGTTGACTGCCACCATTAGCTATAATTCTAAAAGCAGTAATCTTTGCCTTTTTAACATCCACCACCCAATATTCATTAACTGACAAATCTTCGTACAAGAGCCGCTTGCCGCCCAAGTCATCAGATAGAGAAGTATCACCAATTTCAATGGCTAAATCTGGCGGTGGATTGGTATCTAAATTAACAACAGAGCTTCCGGTAGGAGCTTGTCTTACTTTTTCCCCAATGTAGTAAGAAGCATCCGGTTGAGCCTCTATAACTCCCGTTTTCTGGTAGCTACAGTTAATCAGTAACTTCAGCGGAATGGCTTTGGCAATGCCAAATAAATTAACTAAAACGACTATAATTCCATTATTATCGGCATGGTCAGGTCCAACAGGTGGCCTTTCAATTCTTATTTCTCCATTGTGGTAGTAGGATTTTGCTTTTTCATAAGCTGGCTGTTTAATTGCCTGAACGTATTCTTCCCAGGTGCCAGCAACCCAAGTATTTGTCGGCAGTTGTGTCTGTAGTTCATTCATTGGTCACTTTTTTGTCATTTGTATGTTGGGTTGCGGAGGAAGAACCCAACGAATGTTTAAATTAGTTGGGTTTCATTAATACCTATATTTATCTCGAATGCGCCGGACTTGCTCTTGAAACTCCGCACCTTTTTGGGGGTTGACCATTGCCACAAAATTGGCAAAGCCTTGAATTGAAGCGATGATATCAGAAGAATTTCCCCAGTGCTTGCCTTCTAAACCGTCTTGTTCTATTTGAAACAAAGTGGCACGGAAACGCTTAAGCTCTTTCTTGGAAATGTTGGGGTAGCTATTCACCACAACACCAGTAACTTCCTGCTGCCGATTTTTACGCAGAATTCTGGTCTTTTGTTCGTTGATGGCAAATCCTTCGTGAGTAACAATTGACTCGGTGCGTTTGAGGATATTACAAATATGTTTGAGGCTGTCCCCAGAAGCGGAAAAAGTCAGGTCGTCAGCGTAGCGGGTATAAACAAAGCCTAATCCTTCAGCCATCTGGGTTAGGCGTCTATCTAAGCGGCGACACAGGCGGTTAGTAATTGCTGGAGAAGCGGGAGAACCTTGGGGTAGATGGCGGTTTGTTAGTGCCACATAGTAAGTTTTGCCATCTAGTTCAACCTCCTCAACATCCGGTTGCGTACACAGTAAGCCAAAAATCGTTGCAGCAGTTTCTGAATAACCTAAAGACTGGAACATTCCCTTAACTCGTTTATAAGAAATCGAGGGAAAGAAGTCTTTAAGGTCAAAGTTGATAATTACATCCCGCCCTACATGAGGTTGAGCATTGCTGACGATGGAACGTGCATGACGAAAACCATGAGCTGCATCATGCAGTTCCAGCTTTTCTAAAATATTACTTAAAATCCAATGCTGTGCCTGCTTTAAGCGTGGCATCGGTGCCGAAATTAGTCGCTCTCCACCCGTTTTTTTAGGAATCTTAAAACGGATATAGTGGGAAATTGTGGAAGTCTTGCGGGAAAAGGCAAGAAAGCGCAGCTCACCGACTGTAATTTTCATTGCGCCGGCTATTTCGTAAGGCGTACCGCAGAGCGGTAATCCATAACTTCGCAACCGCTGCTCATCACCGTCGGTATAGTTGAGTCCGCCTGAAACTTCTTCACCGACATAAACGATTTCTCGCTCTTTTCTTTGCCGCCAATCTTCGGCTCTTTCTTGGCGTTCCCGTTCTCGCCGTTCTTTTGTTTCCTGACGCTTACGCCGCGATTCCGCGAGTCGTTGTTTAAGTAGCTGCTTACGCAGTTCCCTTTCGTTATGGAGAAGACTATTTTCCCGCCGCAGTTCCGAAAGTTCTCGCCGTATCTCTCCCTCACGCCGAATTTCATCGGCTGGGTCTTGCGGTATCTCACCTTGAGCAGGCCAAAACCCATAGCGAATCATCTCTTCGAGGATAAATTCTTCTTTACCTGTTTGTCGGATGCGATCGTACAGTTCCTGGCGGGTACGCGGCTGATCGGACATATTGGTGGTGGTAAAAGTAACGAAGCCGTTAGGCAATTATGTGGAAATTATAGTACAAATGTACTGATACGGTCAAGACATTCTGAAACTGGATGCTATAGCAATCGTACTTAAGTTGCTCGAGGCGGTTTATCAGTTTAGCTTTTGGCAAGTAAACTAATCCTGAAGTTCCCGCCCAACCAAGCATAGGGGTGAGTAGCTTCAGGGGGTGGGCAGAACCCCCTACTACTTAAAGGGTTTACGGTTCAACCGTAGTGTATTGAATGATGCCTGTGTTCTTTGGTGCAGTTGAGAACCTTGCAGAGGTCGAAGCCTTTGAACTCGGTTCAGGTGGCAACGACGACGATATCATTGTTGGTGATAGCCAGATTAGCTGATAGCGCCGCTACGAGTACTTGCCCGCTTACGCCTGTACCATCTGGGTCAAAGAACAGATCGCCAGTGGCGTTATTGTAAATGAACCTGTCATCAGCGTCAGCCGCTGCTGAACCGATTCTGAACTTGTTAGCAGGCAGAGTACCTGTTGCGATACCTCCTCCGAAACTTGTCCCGACAATGATCGTATCGTCAGCAGGCACAAAGTCTGTGATGATATCAAGCCCTTCACCTAATCTACGGTAGATAAAGCGGTCAACACCAGGGCCTCCGGTCATTGCGTCAATGCCTGTTCCACCCTCTAAGTCGTCATTCCCACCCTCGCCGTTGAGAACGTCGTTAGCCGAAAAGCCAAATAATGTATCGTTGTTATTCCCACCGAGTATTAGGTCGCTGCCGCCAAGACCGTTCAACAAGTCGTCGCCAGCCAAGCCCTTAATAGTATCATTGCCGTTCGTTCCAAATTTGGAATCGTTGCCGGGGGTACCGTTGATGACTGCGGCATAGGCAACGCTAGAGATCGCAACGGTGGACCCCAGAGTTACTGCCAGTCCAGCGATAGTTTTTGTCCATTTCGAGAGTTGTTTCATATGGTTCATAATTACCTCCTGTTTTTTGTATTCTTGGGTGTACTACAAAAAAGCTTTAGGCTTTTACGTACTTGTTGGTGCGTAAACATCTTTCGCTTTCGTTTGCCAGATTAATTTGGGGTCACAAAGCTGGCTTGGATCTTCATACAGTCACCGCTAGCAGTTTTTCGGGTAACTCTGTAGAAACCAGGCACAGTAATCGTTGTGCAGGCAAATGCTTACAGCATTTATATCCACATACAGCGGTAAAATATAAATCTCTAGTTTCTAATCCACTCTGATAAACATCTAGCAAAGGTTTCAAAGTGGAACTAACATGATCTTTCCAAGGAGTGATGAAGCAACTAACTCAACAGAGTGTTTTACACTTAATAGCCGTACTGCAAGAGCAGTTGCGCTTCGCTTTCCGTCAATAGTTGCTCGATCAGGACGATTTCTTGAGCAACCAGGAATTTTGGTTCTTCCAGAAATATACGTTGGCGTCGCGATTTGCAAAAAGTAGGGTGGACAATGCCCACCCTACTAATAAATAAAGTCTGTGCTAGTAGCTTAAATAAAAATTACGCGCAGCTGTCAGTTGGTTGCCCCTTCGTAAACCCCTCAGGACTAGACTGCTCAACTCAAGCGGTCTCGGTAGGGTACCCTTCTTACACTTCGCGGAAGTCAAACCGGGAAAGGGTACCCTACCGAATGACCGCACAGTCAAGAGCAGGCTAGTGATGCGTGTGTGAACTAAACGCAAGGACGGCGATCGCACCGCCCGGATTGCAAGGCTGTTTACCAACTGACTTGGTGCGCGTGATTCGTCAAAACTGACGAGCGTGTTGCATTCTTAATGCCAGAATGTGTTCGCAAGGACCTTTATAAAGCTTATTTTGCTGATGCCAATTGCAACTACATTCTGCGCTTATTATACGCTCATCTGCGTCAACTGTCAAGGATGGATTATAAGTTTTTTCCTTATCTGTGACATTTCCTTGCAGAGTAAACGCCCCCGTTGTATCGCTAGTAACTGAATTTACCTGGGCGGAATTGTACATCAAGAAACGGGTTGCCTTTTCTTCTCGCTCGTTGGCAAAGCGCAACCGTTGCATCGGCAAAGGTTCGCGCGTGAGTTCCCGCACTCGGTAGACTTGCTTATTCAAGTCATAAATAGCACGTCCGGCTTGGGTGTATGCACCTAAAGCACCGAGAATGACGGCACGGTTCAAATTTAGGCGTTCAGCAAGGGCGTCAGGACTTTCTACCCAGTTCTTTTTCAATGCATCGAAAATTTGTTGCTGCGTCCATTTATCTACGTCAGCACGGGGTGCCATTAAGTCAAAGTTACCAGATTGCGACCAGTCGTTGGCTGTCCATCCCGATAAGCCCAGGGTAAAGGACATATCGCCTAAATCAGCTACATAGAAGGAAGGCATACCTGTACCAAGCAGGTGAACGGTAAACTTTTTGGCGATCGCAATCAAACGTTCGAGGATGTGGATGCGGCGGCGTCCCCAAACGCGAATTTCTTGTTGGGTGGTGCCTGTGTAGGGCGATCGCACACACACCACTTCATATCCCCAAGGATCGAACGTCACCCGCACTGGTTCCCCAGGTTTCAGATGGTAGCGCATACTGCGCGGCCCTTGCTTTTCCTTGTGGCGACGCAGAACCAAGCAAATATTGTAAATATCCATCGGATGCAAATCAACTCGCGTTGCTGGTAAAGACATTGCTGAACTGACTTGCAGAAAACCTCTTACCCAGCTATCTGGTAAATCAATTTTGACTTCTTTATAAGCTTCCTCGTGGGTAGTTTTAACTTCAAAACCGGACGGATCAACTTCTAAGCGGGTACTTTTATAACTGCGGATTTTCTGAAATTCGTCGTAAAGGGCAGCGGAGTAATCAATATTAGTAGTTCCACAGGCAAACTCACTAATATTTTGGAATACTTCGTAGCTGACACCAAGACGACCATAACTTGATTCATCTTCACTAAAGCACTCAAAAAAGACTTCATCGGGATGAACTGTAATCACTGGATCAAGGACAAACCAAGCATCGCGGTCTTTTTGATAAAGGTAATCATAGTAGCGGCGTTGTGCTTTGTAGAAAGATTCCCGACGCTGGTAACTACGTTGACTTAGCTGATTGAATTCATCCTGTAAGTGCTTGATGCGATTAGCGACTTCTTGGCGTTGCGCGGCGACGAGTTGCCAATCGAGTTCCAGATTTTTCGCTGCCCATTCTTTATATGCAGTTTTGTCTTTGGGTTTAAATCGCAAATCGGAAACAACGACATCGTGTAAGGCGCTAATCGCTTCACGAAATGCAACATTTTGACGCAATTCACCGATAAAGTAAGTAGGCGGACGCTTGATGTCGGGAGAGAAGGACATCTGGGTACTGTTGCCGCGATCGCTAACTTCTGTATTTCCTTGGTAGGCGTAGTTAAATTCCATAAAATTTGTGGTTTTTTGAAGACTAGATGACATGAGTAAGCTTCGATATTCAGTCGGTTTTAACCGACTTTAACTGTTAGCCAGGGAATTGATTCCCTGGCGGGTGTTGTTGCTTAACCGATAGTCCGCCTGTCACTTAAGTGACAGGCTAATAGCTAAAGTCCTCTAAAGAGGACTCAAAAATCGCGCTCGATAACTTCTGTATTTTCTTTGTAGGCGTAGTTAAATTCCATATAACTCCATTGAAATGACAATAGAAACTAACTTCTGACCTCAGAAACAGCTTTTACCTGAATTGGCAAAGATAACTGAGGATAAATTTTGTTAATTTTCACCATTGTCTGAATGGCTGCTGCTTTATCGCCAATTGCCATCGTTGCAGATTGCCGGGTGAGAATTTCAGCGACAACTCTGGCAGCTTCTTCGCTTTTTTGTGCCTCCGCATCTAAAAAGGCAAAGATACGCTGCTTAGCGACGCGACCTCTATTTACGCCACACAATACAGTGATAAAGTATGGTTCTAATTCTCGCAAGCGGGTAGGATTATCTACAGCATAGTTTTCTAGATAGTTAGTCGCAAACATCTGCATATCTGATGAGGGATGTTCGCTGAATTTGAGCAAGTATTCTTGCCCATAGTTTTGTTGAAAGTTGCGAGTAACTAAATCTCGCCCAAAGGCACGGACATCTTGACGAACGCTGTCGCAGATGCTAATAATTACCTCTGGTGTCCACTCTTCGGCGGTGAATTCGGTATTAAATATCCTGGAAGCAAATTCCCGCGAGTCCTCCCATTTGGACTCAAGTAATCGCACTGCGGATAACATTTCCTGCGAGTTGCTGCGAATGCGGTTTAAACTATGCAAGAACATTTCTCGTGCGGCTTCACGTACTGCTATAATTTCGTGATTGGCAAGCTTAACTATTTCTGAAATATTAAATTCGGGAAGCAAGCGATCACTATTTTGAGTTAACACTATTCCCCCCAACTCTTGGGCGGCTGAGGAGTGAGCCTTAAGCAAACGCATCGCCATCTCTTTGCTAATTCCGGACATCCACCCAGGTATATCTTCCCGTAGTAGCTGCACTAAATCACTGTGGATGCCTTCGTGCCTTTCAGGGGTTAGCAGAATATCAATAAAATCAGAGGCAAGCTGAATGCCGAAATCTGGGTTATTAGTTGCCAAACGGCGTATTACTGGACGAATGGCATTGCGGAGATCGGCTACGGCGTTGATTGCCATTGCAATGATAAAAGTGCGATCGCTGATCAATCTCTCATCTGGCAATTGCCCAAAAATCCTCACGCCAATACCCCGCACCGATTCATAAGGAGAGGCAAGAAGTGATTCAATTAAATCTGGTGGTAAATCAACTGCACGGGTTTCATGATTCAATAAAATACGAGCGCCTAATTCTTGAATTTCTGGCATCGGGTGTCTCAGCAAATCAAGGATGACGCCAAACCCCAAGTTACGCAGTTGCGGGGTAAAGCTGATCAGCAAAGTTTCGCCAATTTCTCTGACGATCCCCCCTAGCCCCCCTTGATAAGGAGGGGATACAAACTCCCCCCTTGATAAGGGGGGTTGGGGGGGATCTGCCGATAATGCCAGCAACTGTGCAATTATTCTTCCTATGAGTACCCTAGCCGTGGTATCAGTTAAAATTGACGAACTTAGTAACCTCCGGGCAAAAGTGCGAGTATCAGCGTATTGACTGGTAACTAAGGCAGCAATAAAATCGCTAGATTCAAAGAAGTATTCTCGTTGCTGTTCGATCCAACGGTAAGCTTGTCTACGTGCATCTGGGAAAGCACAATTGGCAAGGGCAAGAATTAGTTCTCTGTTTGGTTGAGTGGGGTTGTAGCGATCGCGTGTCAGTAAAAAACCGAGTTCGGCTGTAACTTCGTAGGGTTTATTGAGAAATTTGATTAATGTATCGATGTCGAGGCGATCGCAAAACTCCTTGCAGACGTGCAACGCTTTAACGGCAAAATGATGAACCGGGCGACAATCACTTTCTAGTAGTAACTGTACAAGTGCTGCGGGGTTTTGTTCCCAAAGTTCTGGAAACGCCTCTTCTCTTACCTTCGGTTCTGGATCTCCCGGTTTGTAACCCTCCCGACAACGCCATGCCTTGGGATGGGAAACGTAGCGGGGACTATTTTCGTAGAGGATATGATTAAAAATTAAGTAACCAGCATAAATATCCCAGTTAGGGGTAAAGGTATCATAAGAACGGCGTTGCTGATTCCATCTCCTGAAAGTTGACTGCTGTACTGATTGAGCGTCGTTATCCGCATAATGAAGGAGAATGCTAACTGCTAAATTAATATAGTTAGAGTCGCTTTCTTCGCCCAATTGTTTAAGAGTGCGCCAAACCCGGCGACGCAGATATTCGCGAGTTTGATTGCTGTATGCTTTCTTTGACTGCCGACTCTTGAGTTCTTCTGTGTAGGAACGTTCTCTGGTGCGGTAGTATTGACGCTTTACCGCGTCCCATTGCCAACCGATATATCTATTATCAAACGTCCCTGGTTTTTTATCAAAGGCGTAGGCAAGAATGCCAAAAACTTCCGCATCATGGCGGTATTCAGCTATTTTGAAGATATGGCGAATTCGCTGGAAGTAGTTGGGTTTAAAAGGTGCCTCACCTAAAATATCGAGTAGCGCTGGACGTACATACTCGTTATCGATTTGATAAATAGTATCGAGGACGGCAAAATTTTCGTAGTAGGTGTTATTTAAATATGTGCGAAGTGCTGTTGTAAAAGATTGTGCTGTCCCATTTCGGGCTAGATCGCGCAATTCTGAGGGCAATTGTTCTATTTCCTCAGAACGCATCGCCGCCCGTGTTGGTTCATCGGATAACTTAAATAGCGCTTCCCAAGCAATGCGGCGAATAAAATCCGGGTTAGAACGATCGCAAAGACGATTTAGAGGTGCGATCGCACTTTCATCCCCACACCAACCCAACGCCCAAGCAATACAATAATCTCTTAACGGTTCCCCCGTACCAATAAGTTGAATTAATAACGGCGTAGCTTCTCGGATTTTCAGTTCCCCAGCCCGCCAAATCACCCTTTCCAGAGGCCATTTTCTATTGCCCCGGTTTGCCAAACAATTTAGAATAGCTTGGTGCCTGGGATCGTTACTAACTGGTACATTAATACTTGATTGGACTGTGGCTGGTGCTGGAGTCTCACTAATTGCGCGATCGCTAACATCCCGATAGCCTTTCTGAATTTGTGAGTTAACCAGCTTATCAAAAACTCGCTGTGCTTCTATTAATGGCAAAGCCTGAACCGTCTTTGTACCTTCTTTGAGGTTTGTACCACGGCGTCCATAGCGGAAGTTGACTAGATAGCGATCTTGACCTGTACGGCAAAGATCGACTTCGTAGACTTTATCTGAACTTCCAGCTTGATAGAGAAGCGTTGTCCGTTTGATTAGTTCCATACGAGTGTCCAGGGCTTCTTCCCGATTATGGATATGACAGCAATCAGCTTATATAGCAATCCTTCAATTAGCTTTTATTTGGTTGTGATAGTATAAATGTACTATACTACAATTAGGTGTCAGTCAAATAATTTTAGATTTTAGACTTCGACGTGAGCGCTCAGTTGAGCCGTCGAACGATTGACCTTGCCCACCAGGGGAAAAGGGTTGGTCTAATATTAGATTTTCGGCTCAACCTTCAAAAGCGGTGCAAGGCTCTGATTGCGTACCATCTCATCAACTCCATTACCTCTTAAAATAACCTCAGCACGGCAACGTATAAGTTGCTGTACGTCGAGGCAATCTTTAATTGGAGAGAGTTTCGCTAAAGTTTCTAGCAACTGATTACTTAAGCGATCCAGTGCAGGTCTTAAAATCAGCTTTAGGTCTGGCACGTCCGCAAATTTTGTCGCCCCCTGAGCCTGCCAACGCTGGAAATCTGCTGTTTGAATTAGTTTACCTGCATCTATCTGCGCTTGAAAAAAAGTTCGGAGTGTCTGCCGATCAAGTCCAAACTTTACTGCCTGATTTTCTAAACTATTCAATAGTTCCTGTTCTCGTACAGAATCTTCAATGGGACTTTGGGAATTCCATTTCCAACGTGCAACATCGTGCATCAGCAGTAACCGCTGCTGCATCAGTCCTAGCAAGGCATCGACTTGCCTTTGGTGAGATGCTACTGCTGTGCATACCAACGGTTCTGTTGGACTAATTTCCTTTTTACTTTCACTAGTAAGCGGTTCTTGAGCGTATCCTGGCATACTCAGCCAGATAACAGATATAAAACTTATAATTACTTGCTTATTAGCTAAAGCTTTAAACTGCATAACAACCGCTCCAAGTTATTCCAATTCATATCAATTTTCCCACAATAGGCAATAACCTAGTAGGAAATTAATTTTAATTAGCAATTATGCTGTGGTAACACAATCGTAGTTTCCCGCAGCTGAGTGGGCATCATTTCACCCAAACCTTTGAACCGCTGGATGGTGTAGCTGGCGAGTTCGCGATCGATCGCTATAGCAATAGCTTTTGCCGCGCTCTACCTTATACAGCGAATGATGTTAGAGTTGGTGTGGCGATCGCGTCGTCATGTCCTAAGGAACAACTTGCTCAAGTTTTAATTCCATTGCCTTTTTTAAACCTCAAACTTTTCAATTATTTCTGTTTCAGCCTTAGCAGCAGTTACCCAATCCTGCATAGCTGGCAAAGACAAAATTGTTTTTGTATAAGCTTGTAAAGCCGGATCTAACTCCACACCATAAGTAATAAAACGCAAGACAACGGGAGCAAACATAGCATCAGCGATAGTGAAATGACCGAAGAGAAAATCTCCGCTATTGCCAAACTGCTGCCGACAATCTTGCCAGATGCTAATAATTCGCTGAATATCTTCTGTTACTCCTGGTTCCCTGCCTTTTCCAGGTAAACTAGCGCGAATGTTCATGGACATATGCTGGCGCAGATTGGTAAAACCTGCGTGCATTTCACTACTAATAGAACGCGCGATCGCTCTTGCTTGTCTGTCCTCCGGCCATAATTTTGCCTCTGGGAAACATTCAGCTAAATATTCGCAAATTGACAATGATTCCCATACAGTTAAATTATCGTGCTGCAAGATTGGCACTTTTCCATTTGATGAATACTTTAAGATCTCTTGTTTAGATGTGGGGGCGTAAAGGTGAATTCTTATTTCATTAAACTCAACGCCTAATTGCTTGAGAACCAACCAAGGACGCAGTGACCAAGAAGAATAGTTTTTGTTGCCAATTACCAAGGTAAAGTTTGTCATGTTCAGATGTTTGATTTACTTACTTAGAGAGAAACTAGAAACTGTTATTTATAGCAGTAGCCAGAATGGCTCTTGACAATCAACCTTACCCCAGGTAAGGATAACTGCTGCTATAACTGAAGGATTGCTATAAGCTAATTGCTAAAAGCTAACCGAAGGATTGCTATATCAGCTAACTGCTTCAACTGTTCTAGCAATAGCACTTTTAGGTTTTGATCCTGTAACTTTTACAGGTAAAGCCTGCCTCAAATGTTTTTTGAGTAACTGACCTAAGGCTGAAATACCTTGCTCAATTTCTTCTGGAGTATGAGAAAAATTCAACCGCATAGCAGGATAGCCTTGCTGTCCTGGGAAAAAAGCTACACCATCAGCAACTAAAATGTTTTGAGCTAAAGCTGCACGACAAATTCCCTTAATCAGTAATTGTGCTGGCAAATGCGTCCACAAAAATAGTCCGCCTTGAGGTACTGTCCAGCTAACTTCTTCTGGGAAATACCGTTCCAGTGCTTGTAACATGTCGTTGCGACTTTGCAAATTGTTTGTTCGCAAGCGGCTAAGTTGGCGGCGGTAGTATCCAGAAGCGAGAAATTCACTGACAATTGCTTGTGAAATAGTTGATACGTGCAAATCATGGAGTAATTTCTGTTCGATTAGATGGCGATAATGCTTACCTGTCGCTACCATATAACCCACTCTCAACCCAGGCATCAATGTTTTAGAGAAGGTGCTGATATAGGTCACCCAATGGTGACGATCTAAAGCTTTAATCGGAGCAGGTACTGAGTCAAATTGCAATCCTTCATAAGCATTATCTTCCAATATAGGACACTCGTACTGTTCGGCTAAAGCTAATAACTTTTGTCGATGAGAAATAGAGGTAGTTATACCTGTAGGATTGTGCAGCGTACTAATTGTGTAAATCAACTTAGGTCGATGGCTGCGGAGATACTGTTCTAGTAAATCCAAATTCATGCCCTCAACTGTCATGGGAATGCCAATCACTTTGGCTCCCAAGTTTTCTAAAATCGCCAGCGCGCCGTGATAGGTCGGGGTTTCAACGATTACCCAATCCCCAGCCTTTACGTAGTAGCGAATAGATAAAGATAAAGCTTGTTCTGAGCCATTGGTAATAATTAAGTCGTCAGTAGAAATTTCTAAACCTTGCATTAACAGCATTTGGGCAATTTGCTTTTGCAAGGTTAATTGCCCTTGGGGAAAATCGTACTTAAATAAAGCATCGGCAGAGCGAACAACTGCCCGTTTAGCAATGCGCTGGAGGGCATCTAATCCTAAAATACGGGGAAAACCAGAACTGAAATCAATAATTTCTCCTTGCCGCTGCGCTTGCAGGGAAGCTGTATACTGCTCGAAAAAAGAGCCTTTTCCCTGTTCTTGAATAATCACATCTTGAATGGGAGCAAAGGTAGATTTGAGGTTCACCGCCGCTAGGGTGGTACAGTTGACAAAGTACCCGGCTCCTTGACGAGCGTGAATTAAACCATCTGCTTCCAGCAGGCTATATGCCTCGATGACAGTCAATTTATTGATATGCAGGCTCTCTGACAGTACCCGAATTGACGGCAGCTTCGAGGCGGCTGGTAATTTTCCAGTTTTAATCAAATAACTGAAGCGATCGCGGATTTGCAGATAGATGGGGGTTGAGGAATGCCGATTGAGTGGAATATTCACAACAAACCCTGAACGACAGCAGCACGATGATTTGTAATATAAGCGATTTGTTTGAAATGTATGTAGTACAGTTAGGCGAATTTTGACTATAACAGTTGTTACCCCCGTAACTGTACTAGGTGAAATTGAGCCAATCTGTACCTTCTCAGCTTCAGTGTGGCTACAGCAAGCTAAAAGCATTTGCGCCACCTATAGAAGCATTTATGAGATTGACTAAAAAGATTGCACAGGTTGATGCCAAAACTTTGGGGCTAGGGTATGGCTTCCTTGGGGTGCTTAGTTTTAGCTTGACTTTACCCGCTACAAGAGTTGCTGTAACTGAACTGCACCCAATGATAGTCGGTTTGGGGCGCGGTTTCGTTGCGGCTCTATTGGCTGCGGCAATTTTACACTTTACTCGTCAACGCCTGCCCACGCGCAGCCAATTTAAAAGTTTGCTGATTATTGCTTCTGGGGTGGTTTTAGGATTTCCGGTATTGTCAGCTTGGGCAATGCAACAATTGCCAGCTGCTCACGGTGCGGTAATTTTAGGACTGTTGCCGTTAATGACGGCGATCGCAGGTACTATCCTTGCTGGAGAACGCCCATCACTTACTTTCTGGGTTGCCAGTACAGTTGGCAGCATGACTGTAGTTGTGTTTGCACTCATCTCTGGTTTTGGACACCTACAGTTAGCAGACATAGCTTTGCTAATTTCCGCAATAGCAGGTGCATTGGGCTATGCAGAAGGAGGAAAATTAGCCAGAGTATTAGGTGGATGGCAAGTAATTTGTTGGGCTTTAGTTATAACATTACCCTTTTTAATTTTACCTGTGGCGTTTGCCGTGTTGCACTATGGTTTAGTTGCTTCTCCCTCTGCTTGGTTAGGATTTGGCTACGTTAGTATTATCAGCCAATTATTAGGATTTTTTCCTTGGTATCAGGGGTTAGCGATCGCAGGTGTCGCACGAGTTGGTCAAATACAGCTATTGCAACCTTTTTTAACTATCCTGGCTTCGGCTTTGCTACTACACGAACAAATTGCGCCCATTACTTTAATAGCTGCTAGTCTAGTTTTTGGTAGCGTATCAGTTGGCAGACAAGCTGCAATTGAACGCAAATAAACCTATAACAATTAGCAGTTAGCAATTAGCTTTTAGCAAACATACAGTTATAGCAACAGATATGGGTGTATGGGGGCGAGGTCGATTGTCACTCTTCCAGAGTGGCAACTGCTAAATATTTCAATTTTCACAAACCCCCTGTAATCCCCCTTGAATTCGGGAGACTACAGGGGGTCTGGTGTAATGTTTTTGAGGTTAACCTACTTACTAAATATCCAACTCCGCGAGATTCAAGCGAGAACCATAGGTTTCGATGAATTCCCGGCGAGGTGCAACGCGATCGCCCATCAACACCGTAAAGATGCGATCCGCCTCGGCAGCGTCTTCAATCTCTACTCGTTTGAATGTCCGTGTTTCCGGGTTCATCGTGGTTTCCCATAACTGAGTGGGCATCATTTCACCCAAACCTTTGAACCGCTGGATGGTGTAGTTGGCATTGGCAGGAAACTCATGCTGGACTAAGTTGGCGAGTTCGCGATCGCTATAGCAATAGTAATGGCTTCTGCCGCGCTCAACCTTATACAGTGGCGGACAGGCAATGTAGATATAACCTTCCTCAACAAGCGCTCGCTGATAGCGATAGAAAAAGGTTAACAATAGGGTGCGGATGTGCGCCCCATCTACATCCGCGTCCGTCATGATGACTATGCGGTGATAGCGTAGTTGAGAGGAATCAAATTCTTCACCTTTAACACCTAAACCAAGGGCAGTAATTAAGGCTTGGATTTCTGTGTTTTTGTAGATTTTAGCGTCGTCAGTTTTCTCAATGTTGAGGATTTTGCCACGCAGAGGAAGAATAGCTTGGAAGCGGCGATCGCGTCCTTGTTTAGCACTTCCGCCGGCGCTGTCCCCTTCAACGATGAAGATCTCCGATTCGCTGGGGTCTTTGGTACTGCAATCTGCTAATTTACCCGGTAAAGGCGAAGACTCCAAAACCGATTTTCGCCGGACAAGTTCACGCGCCCTTCTAGCAGCTTCTGCGGCATTAAAAGCTTGAATTGCTTTGTCCAGGATAAAGTCTGCAACATTGGGACGGAATTCTAAATACTCGGTGAGAACTTCTCCCACTAGAGAATCTACAATTCCCCGAACTTCTGTATTGCCTAACTTAGTCTTGGTTTGACCTTCAAATTCAGGATCGGGAACTTTCACGGAAATGACAGCTGTCAAACCTTCGCGCACGTTTTCGCCGCCGAGGTTAGCATCATGCTCTTTAAGTTTGTTGCGCTTGCGGGCGATCGCATTCATGGTGCGCGTCAGCACTGCCTTCAACCCTTCTAGGTGAGTCCCGCCGTCAATCGTGCGAATATTGTTCGCAAACCCCAGTATGTTATCGGAGTATGCATCGACGCACCACTGCAACGCCACCTCTATCTGAACTTCATTGCGCTCTCCCTGAATAAAGATAATTTCCTCATGCAGGGGTTCCTTCTCAGAGTTCATGTAGGCAATGTATTCTCGAATGCCGCCCTCATAGCAGTAAGTGTCTATCTTCGGTTCGCTGCTTTTGAGTAAGTGGAGGCGGCGATCGCTAAAGGTAATCTTTACTCCCGCATTCAGATAAGCCAACTCCCGCAAGCGACCTGATAAAGTGGTGTAATCAAACTCTATATTTGTGGTGAATATCTCTGTATCAGGAAGAAAGCTAATTGAGGTTCCAGTGCGAGCTTCTTGGCTGGGTTTGGCGATGAGTTCGGTCGCTGGGACGCCGCGTTCAAATCGTTGGGTATGTACCTGTTTCTCACGCCAAACCGTCACCTCAACCCACTCAGACAAAGCGTTAACAACGGAAATACCGACCCCGTGCAGCCCCCCAGAAACCTTATAACCGCCGCCGCCAAACTTACCACCAGCATGGAGAACTGTCATTACCGTTTCCAATGCCGATCTCCCGGTGCGGGGATGGATACCTGTAGGGATACCCCGCCCATCGTCTGTAACTGTGACGGAACCATCAGCATTTAGATCGACTTCGATGTGAGTGCAGTGGCCAGCCAGCGCCTCATCTATCGAGTTGTCCACTACCTCGTAAACTAGATGGTGGAGTCCTCGCGGCCCGGTGGTGCCGATGTACATCCCCGGTCGTTTGCGGACAGCTTCCAGACCTTCCAGAACTTGAATCTGATCGGCGCCGTAACTGCTGGTCATAAAAACATAGCTCCAATAATTAGTCTGAAGCCCACAATGGCTTCATTAATGACAAATATCATAAAAATTGTAACACAAAAGGCTTATAGACGGCTCTAGGGCAGTTTAAGGGGCAATTTACTGAGGGTATGGGTATATAAGGTAAGAGCGGAGAGTAAGATGCTGATTGTGATTTGCGGCCCCACAGCTAGTGGCAAGTCCGGGCTAGCGTTGGAATTGGCTTCTCGGCTGGGATCGGTGATTGTAAGTGCAGATTCGCGCCAGGTGTACCGCGAGTTTAACATCGGTACCGCCAAGCCCTCAGCGGCTGAGCGGCAATTGGTACAGCACTATTTAATAGATATATGTCACCCACAGTTAACGTTGACTCTGGCAGATTATCAACAGCAAGCGCAAGCGTTGATTACCCAGTGCCATCAGCAAGGTCAGATGCCATTATTGGTTGGGGGTACTGGTCTATACATTAGATCGGTAGTGCAGGGGTTGAAGATTCCCAGAGTGGCACCACACACAGAATTGCGATCGCAACTTGTCTCCCTTGGTCAACCGCAACTGTACGCATTCTTGCAACAAGTTGACCCAACAGCCGCCCAGAAAATTCATCCCAACGATCCCGTGCGGACGTTACGAGCTTTGGAAGTATTTTATGTCACTGGTCGCCCTATCTCAGAACAGCAAGGAGAGAATCCGCCCAACTATCCCATTCTCCAAATTGGTTTAGATTGTGACCCTTCCGATCTTACCCGCCGCATTGAACAGCGCACCGAGCAGATGTTAGCAGCAGGTTGGGAAGCAGAAGTGAAAACCCTCTGCCAGAAATATGGCTCTGACTTGCCTTTGCTGGATACACTAGGTTATCGAGAAATGAAACAATATCTTGCTGGTGACATTTCCCTTTCTGAAGCGAAAGATTTAACCGTGTTACACACGCGCCAATTTGCCAAGCGGCAGCGCACCTGGTTTCGGGCGTATCCTGAAATTGAGTGGTTTGATGCAGATCGACCGGATTTATTAGAGGCAGTATGGCAGCGAGTGCAGGAGTTTAGGAAGACTCCTAACTGAGCGTGTCTGGATCGATGCCCAAAGCCCGCAATTGCTCTGCTAGTAGTTGGGCACGTTGCTCTGCGTGTTCGGCACGTTGCTCCGCCTCTTCTGCTCGTTGACGTTCCTGCTGTGCCCGTTCATCCCCAGTAGGGAGAACGTTGCCCTCTCGATCGCACCAGCGCAGCCACATATCCGGTCTGCCTTCAAATTCTCCCTCCCATAGCGTTAAACCTAGCCCTACTTGCTCAAGCCAAGTATCTGTCGTTTCAAAGTAGCGCATACCTTTAAGTTCATAGATTCGTAGCATTGACTCCCCTAACTGACGGCTAGAGTCAAACACCACATAATAGCTAACCCGCATCTGTTCGTAGCGCCTCATCTTGTCTCCTAGTTCATTCCCAACTCGGTTAGAGACAATTTCAATTACAACTTCTGGAGGTTTGCCAAATTGCCAAACTAAATAACAGCGGTTTTGCTTTTCCCACCAATTATCTGGCACCTGCACATCCAAGCTGAGGAAGACATCAGGGACAATTGCAGGCTGACCAGCTGTATGGTAAATGCCGACATTAGCTTCCGCCAAAAAAGCCCGCCCTAATCCTGAACTGTAAACAGAACCAACTAAGAGGCGTTGTTGTTTGGCAGAGGCGAAATTGTCCACAGGTGTATCATCCTCGGTGACTAGCTGGTTGGGGTCTGGCACGAAGTAGTCATCAGTTATAAAAGCTTGCTGAACCATGAGTTTATCCAAATAAATGTATTAGCATGGGGACGCGCTAACATCCTTCACTACTTCTAGATTAGTGGAGCAGCGAGTACAGAATTTTATAGGGATATTGTGCCAAAATTTATTCAAAAGCTTTTTGCTGCTAAAGCAATGATAGGCACAATCATTAACAAATTGGGAATCCGAAGGGCAAAACATACAGCGCTTTGCATCTAAAAAAAGTACACCCCTCCCCTTAGTAAGGGGAAGGGGCAAGGGAGCGCGGGTGGGGTATTTCTGTACTTCACCAACTTGCAATCTGCTGTATCTGGCTGAAGATATCCCTTTCCCTGACAATTCCAAGTGTGTCGTCAAGCAAATCCAGCCTCAACTGACAGATATGTTTGTTTTAGTAACTGCCAGGCATCTATTTAAAATAATTAGATGTTGTACAGGTGCCCCACATATTCTGCATAACCGTTATAGAGCAGAGTCGGGCGTTTTTCCCACGTAAAACTCGGGCCATTGCCCATCATACGTTCTGTGGCCTGAGACCATCTTGGGTGCGGCTTATTGGGATTAACATTCGCCTCAAAATCATATTCATGTGCATCTATGGTGTTCCAGAATGTAGCTGGCTGCTTCTCAAGAAATTCGATTTTGACAATTGACTTTGCCCCCTTAAAGCCATATTTCCACGGAATCACGGCTCTAATAGGCGCACCGTGCTGTTTTGGCAGAGAATGACCATAAATACCTGTAGCAAAAAATGCTAAATCGTTGGTCATTTCCTCGATGCGTAAACCTTCTGTGTAAGGCCAAGGGTACATAGAAGACCAAAAACCGGGACCAGTAGTGATCTTTGGGTCATAAAAAGAAGTCAGCCGAACGAACTTAGCGTTTGATTTTGGCTCAACATCTTTAACAAGCAACTTCATGGGAAATCCCACCCAGGGCACAACCATAGCCCATGCTTCAACGCAACGAAATCGATATACGCGCTCTTCTATGGGAAACTTTTTCTGGAGATCGTCTAGGTCATAAGTGCGGGGGTTTTCTACTAAACCGCTGACTTCAACTTGCCAATTTTCGGTTGGTAAGGCTTGCGCTGCTTTCCAAATAGATTTACTACCACCAAATTCATAAAAATTGTTGTACTTGGAGGATAGAGATTGATCAGTGATTGGTCGGTCAACCTTGGCAAAAGCGGGATTAATTGCCAAACCTGAGTATGCCGAATATGAGTTTGCACTTGGAGGTGTTTTTGATTCAGAAGCATTAGAACAGCCATCCATAGGTAAAATAGTGGCACCTATGCCAGCTCCAATTAAAGTTTTAATGAAGCGACGGCGGTTAAGAAAAATTGCTTCTGGTGTTGTTTCTGTTTCGGGAATTTCCCAGGATTTTGGAATACGGATTAGTGTCATTCGATTTTGTATTTAAGATTTTGGATTTTGGATTGAAGAAGACTAGGAGATGACCCTGTGGGTATGTTGGCGGAAGTCCTACATTTGAATCCTTACCATCCTTGACGCTTCACATTTTTAAGCTTGCGTTACCTCGACATAAATATGCTCCAATCGTACTGGTTGCCGAGCAATCGAGTCTAAGGGAATTCCATCGAAACGGGAGATAATTTCCTTAAGTTCTAAATGCTCTGGGAGCCAAAAGGCGAGATCGTTGCCATAGCGCCGATGGATGAAGCCATTTTTTTTGGCACGAGCGATCGCACTTTCCTCATCCTTAGTCTGCACAACTACAATCTCTTGCGCCGGAATTAGTTGCCGCAACTCTGCCAAGCTGCCTTCTGCCAAGATGCGACCATTTTTAAGAATACCGATGCGCTGACAAAGGCGCTCTGCTTCATCCAACAAATGAGTTGTCAGTAGAATCGTGATCCCCTGATTTTGCAACCGCCGGATTAATTCCCAGACTTCATAACGCGCCTCAATATCTAATCCTGTCGTCGGTTCATCTAAGATCGCTAATTTAGGATGATGCACCAAAGCCGCAGCGATGTTGAGCCGCCGCTGCATTCCCCCACTGAGCGTTTCTACAGGACTTTTAGCCCGATCTGCTAGATTGACAGCGGCAAGACAAGCCTGCACCTGTTTTTGCCGCTCTTTCGCAGGTAAACCGTAGATACGAGCAAAGAAATTTAGGTTTTCCTCGCAGGTTAAGGTTTTGTAAAGCAAGTTTTCTTGCGGCGCTACGCCTATCAATGGTTTCGTGGCTTCAGAGACAGGTTGATTATTAATGGCGATCGCACCACTATCTGCCTGTAACAAATTGCAGATAATATTGATAGTTGTCGTCTTACCAGCACCATTCGGCCCCAGTAATCCGTAAATCTCTCCCTGTGCGATGTGCAGCGTCAGATCTTGCAAAACAGGCAGCTTACCGTAAGACTTTTTCAGCTTTTCAATTCGCAGCACCGAACTTATAGCCTCCTTTCAACCCTCAACATGCGCCGATAAGACAGCCATCCTCCCCCAACCATCAAAACAGCAAACCCCGCTAAAAACCAGAAGTGCGAGGCAATTTTTGTTAAGCCATCTCCCCCAGCGGATACTCCCAACAGTGCCTCATTCATGTGATAAATCGGATTTAATTTCGCAATATCTAGCAGCGTCTTGGGAAACAAAGAAGCGGGTAAAAAGGCACCTCCCAACATCAACAAAGGAACGCCAAAAGCTGCGACTAGTGCATTCACATCTTCAGTTCGACGAGCCAGTTGAGTACCGAGAATAAAGCCTACTCCCACATAAGAAACAATACTCAACAAGATAATCAATCCTCCCAGGAGTAGAGAACCCTTAAACCCTGCTCCCCAAAATGCTGCAACAGTATATACCAAAAGCGTTTGACCAATGCCAATGCAACTGTGAGCCACAAAAATGCCCAGAAAGTAGGACGTTCCGCTCAGTGGGGAAATAAACAGGCGCTTAAGCGTTTGCTGTTCTCTTTCTGCCACCACCGTTGCTACGCTCCCACCCAGACAACTGAAAAATAGCGCCGCACCCACTAAAGTTGAAGGGGCAGCATTTTCAAAAGCCTCAGCCATTGACAGCTTAGCTCGTTCTGCCAGGATAAACCCGTTGAGTATTAGCACAGAAATGGGAAAAATGCTCCAAAAAACCAGGCTGCGCCGCCGCCGCAACAATTCAATCAAAATGCGCTGGGCAACAGCCAGCGTTTCACGCCAATATTTCATAGAGGGCAGAAATTCCCTGATTGCTTGACAGGATAAGGTATTGGTTCATATTGCCTTACCGGGGCTGTAGGAAAACACATCTTTAGGAGCTGATGAGTCAACTATTAAAATTAGCGCGATCGCTACCTATTTCCCGCCGCACACTGCTGAAGATGCTTGGTGTTGGTGCAGTCGGAGGGGTGCTAGGTTACTCCCGGTTCTCAAAGCCTCAGCCAACTGTTGTTCAGCAAGATACCCTGAACTTGCCACGCTGGGTAAACCGACCCATCAGCGTTGTTGTAGTTGGAGCGGGTCTAGCTGGGCTGGCGTGTGCCTATGAACTCAGTCAAAGGGGTTTTAAGGTAACGCTCTTAGAACGGGCACCACAACTGGGTGGCAAAATCGCTAGCTGGCCGATCCAAGTTGCCGGTGAAACATTCATGATGGAGCATGGCTTTCATGGCTTCTTTCCCCAGTACTACAACCTCAAAAGCTTAGTTGCAGAACTAAGCATCAATGAGAATTTTGTGGATTTGAAATCTTACTCAGTCGTCTACCGAGATCCCAAATATCAGCCGGAGGTGTTCAGACCCAGCCATTCGGCTTTTCCCTGGAATGTGGTTGATTTGGCTGTAGCATCCCCCAACCGTCTGCGCTGGGGGATTAATCTTACTAAATGGGAACATTGGCAAGTCTTCCGGGCAATTGGTGGGTTCCAAACTCAAAAGAGTTTCCAGCGTCTCGATGATTTATCGGTTGCTGAGTGGGTTGAGCAGGATTTTCCCCGTGGGCTTTATGATTTATATTTTCTGCCCTTTGCTAAATCTAGCCTGAATGCCCCAGACCAGATGAGTGTGGCAGAACTAATGCAGTTTTTCCACTTCTACTTTTTTGGTAATCCAGAGGGGTTGGCTTTCAATGGCACTCGGCAGGATATGGGCACCAGTCTTGTGCAGCCTATTGCTCAAGCAATTGAGCGTCAAGGTGGCAAGATTGTTACTGGTGCAACAGTCAGCAGCATTGATTGGCAGCAAGGCAAGATAGATTCATTGGAATTCAAGCAGGGGGATGCCAGAAGTGATGTTCCCTTTTGGGTTAAGCGCAATCCTCTGCTAGGTGATAGTGAGATGGAATATTTTGGTGCTGGCGATCGCGTTTTTGCCACTACCCCTGAAGGAGGTGAAGCTATTTCCCTCACCTGTACCCACCAGGGTTGTACTGTGCAGCAGCAAGCCGATGGCAAGTTCCATTGCCCCTGTCACGGGTCTGCCTTCGATGCCCAAGGGCGAGTTTTAAGGGGGCCAGCAGAGCGAGATCTACCACGCTTCAAAGTAATTCAACGTCAGTCAGACCAAGTGCAATTAGTCGGGGCATATAGCGATAAGTCTCTCCAGGCATCGACTTTAGTGGAGACGGCGAAGGCTGATTACTACATCTTTGCTACGGATGTACCGGGTGTGCAGCAGTTGTTTAGGCAGATGACGGGTGAGGTGAATCAGCAGGTGCGGGGGCAGGTAGAGAAATTGAGTGTAGCCGATCCCTTTGCTGTGTGCCGCTTCTGGTTTGACCGCGACTTTGACTGGGAACACAGCTATTTCACATCTTTATCCGGTTTCCAACTAACTGATAGCATCACGCTTTACCACCGGATTCAAGAGCAATATATTGACTGGGCAAAACGTACTGGCGGCAGTGTTGTGGAGTTGCACGCCTATTGCTACAAAGAGAAAGAATTTCCCACTCAGCAAGATTTGCTAACGAGGTTTGAGCAAGAACTATACGAGATTGTTCCCCCACTCCAGCAAGCAACTATGTTGCACCGCGAACTGGTGAATCAAAAGAACTTTTCTGGTTATCCACCCAATAGTTATGCAGAACGACCGGAGACTACCACAGATGTTCCTAATGTCTTGTTTGCCGGGGACTGGGTAAAGATGCCGTTTCCCTGTGGCTTGATGGAAAGGGGGGTTAGTAGTGGATTGCTAGCGGCAAATGAGATTCTCCACCGAGAGGGGTTGCAGAGGCGATCGCTATTCTCAGTAAATCCAGAGGGTGTCCTCAAGATTTGATTTATTTTAGTCTCTAATAGGGATTTATCCAAAGCTGCCCCCAGCAACGTGAACACAGTAGCACATTAGACTTCTTGCAAAAATCTTAGATTTTGGTTAATAGAACGCAGATTAACCGCAGATGAACGCGGATAAACGCAGATAAAGAACTAAATGAATTTGATTTTTGCAAGAGGTTTATTCCGTCGTGGAAAAGAACAGAATTTGTTCAGTATTGCCAGCCCCCGACTGACCGTCTAGGGGACAATCCAAAATTCAAAATTTAAAATAGAATGACTTCTCTAGCCACTCAAAACCGCGATATCCGTCAGCTAGGCATTAACCCGAATCACTGGTATGTAGTTGCTCGCAGCACTGAGGTGAAAGTCCAGCCTCTAAGTGTCGTCCTCTGGACTCAACCTATTGTTCTCTATCGAGATAGCACGGGTCAAATCCACGCTCTAGAAGACCGCTGCCCTCACCGACAGGTTAAGCTTAGTCATGGTCGCGTTATTGGCGACGAATTGGAATGCTATTATCACGGATGGCAATTTAAATCAAGTGGTGAGTGTGCAGCAGTTCCTTATTTAGCAGCTAATCAGAAACTGCCCAACTGCAAAATCCGCCAGTATCCCGTACAGGAACTTGATGGCTTTATCTGGCTGTTTCCTGGCGATGTTGCACTAGCTTCGCAAGTCTCTCCCCAAGGTGTTCCAGAGTGGGATCATCTCAACTACATCGCCACTGTCTCAGTTATTGACTGTCAGGCTCATTACTCCTATCTGATAGAAAACCTGATGGATATGTATCATGGGCATTTACATCAGGATTACCAGGCTTGGACATCAGCAGTGCTGGAAGATTTGCACGAAGAGGCTAACCGTGTTGATGCTCATTATCAGGCTCAAAGTTATTACAAAATTGACAAAATTTGGTCTATTTCTCAATTATTTTTTCCCGCATTGCGACGCCTGCATCCTGAACCTTTAGATGTGAGCTATATCTACCCACACTGGGTTTCCACATTGGGCGAAGATTTTAAGATTTACTGTCTGCTGTGTCCAATTAATCAGAGTGCGACTCGTGCTTATCTCATCCACTTTACATCACTGAATGCGTTTTGGCGGTTGCATAAGTTGCCCGTGTGGTTCCGTCGGTTTGTGAAAGATAGCCTCTTTGGTTCGGCTCAAAAGTTACTTGATGGTTTGGTGCGCCAGGATGTGCAGATGATTGAAGAGGAACAACAGGCGTATATTAATAATCCAGAGCATCGCGGGTATGAATTAAATAGGGCTTTGGTGAGCGTGCAAAGGTTGATGAGAAATCAGGATGAATGCACTGTGATTAATCAGCCGCATGGAATGCTGGGGCTACACGGGCAAGATAACCATTCGATAGGGCAAAATAAATATAAATCTGCCGATAGTATCCCACCAGTATGAGCTATTGTCTCAATCCTTCTTGCCGGAGACAGAAAAATTCAGATGATGTGCAGGTTTGCCAAAGTTGCAGCTTACCCTTGCTGCTAAAAGAGCGCTATCGAGCTATTGAACCTATTGGTCAGGGCGGCTTTGGGAGAACTTTCTTAGCGGTGGATGAGGATATGCCGTCGAAACCGTGTTGTGTGATTAAGCAGTTCTTCTACCAAGGACATAAAGATTTTAATAAAGCAGAAGAATTATTTCGTCAAGAAGCGGAACAACTGGAGAAGCTTGGCAAAAATAACCCTCAAATTCCTGAACTGTTCGCCCATTTTGAAATAGGAAGCGGTCTGTACTTGGTGCAAGAGTTTATCAATGGACAGGATCTACTTCAGGAATTGAAAGACCAAGGTGCTTTTGACGAAACGAAGATTCGGCAACTACTCAATGACGTGCTGCCTGTGTTGCAGTTTATTCACAGCCAGCGGGTAATTCACCGAGATATTAAGCCTGAAAACATTATTCGTCGCCAAGCTGATAACAAACTCGTATTAGTGGATTTTGGTGTTTCCAAATTTGCTACTGAGACGGCATTAGGAAGAACTGGAACTATAATTGGTACTCAAGGATACGCTGCCCTAGAACAAAGTAGAGGCAAAGCCGAGTTTGCTAGCGATCTCTATAGTTTAGGTGCAACTTGCTTTCATCTACTCACCGACAAGCACCCATCTGATGTATTTTTCCCATATGGGGACTGGGAAAAATATCTCAAAATTAACCTTAACCAAAGTGGTATTACTGATGCCCTGAAGCGTGTGCTAACCAAGCTACTGCAACCAGACATCAGCCAACGCTACCAATCGCCAGAGGAAGTCCTCCAAGACTTAAACCTTGATCTGGCTCAAGCAACTACTGAGCCACCGCTAGTTTTTCCTGCATCCGCACCAAAGCCTTGCCCTCAATCTTGGCAATGTGTAAATACCTTCACTGGACATACGTGGGATGTTTTTACTGTCGCCATTAGTCCCGATAGTCAAACAATTGCCAGTGGCGCTACTGACCACCAAATCAAAATTTGGGATCTGCACACAGGAAAACTCCGCTACACACGTACCCACTCCATACTTGGTCAACATTCAGGGGATGTATATTCTATCGCTTTTAGTCCTAGTGGAGAAACACTCGTTAGCGCTGGTTGGGGCAGTAGTTCGCGCCATCAAAGTAATACTACCCAAAAGACGATTCAACTGTGGCATCTAAGCACTATGGAAGTGCTTCGTACTTTTTCTGGGCATTTAGGCTCGGTTCGCTCCGTTGCTATTAGCCCGGATGGGCAAATCCTTGCTAGTGGAGGTGGAGACAAGACAATTAAGTTGTGGAATCTGCACACGGGAGAACTGCTAAATACGCTCTCGGAGCATTCAAAGTGGGTTAGCTCAGTCGCTATTAGTCCGGATGGGCAAATCCTTGCTAGTGGAGGTGGAGACAAGACAATTAAGTTGTGGAATCTGCATACTGGAGAACTGCTAAATACGCTCTCGGAGCATTCAGAGTCGGTTAACTCGGTTACTATCAGCCCTGATGGTCAAATTCTTGCTAGTGGAAGTGGAGACAAGACAATTAAGCTGTGGAATCTGCACACTGGAGAACTGCTAAATACGCTCTCGGAGCATTCAGAGTCGGTTAACTCGGTTACTATCAGCCCTGATGGTCAGATTATTGCTAGTGGTAGCCGAGACAAGACTATCAAAATTTGGCACATTAGCACAGGAGAGTCGCTTTGTACTCTAAATGAGCATTCAAAATCCGTTTACTCGGTTGCTTTCAGTCCAGATGGTCAGATTATTGCCAGTAGCAGTGAAGACACTACTATTAAGATTTGGCGTTTGTCTTCCTAGTCTTACTGAAAAGAATTGTGGACTGATGGTGCTGCTGGTAAGGAGCCAGGGTGCGATCGCATACTATACCTTTCCCTGCGTCTAAGAGGCGATCGCACCCATACCAGCCACCTGTATCAAAAAATGTAACCCAGCTATTGCTGAACTACATAGCGCTTACCTTAGATTTAACAAACTCATGCATCCTTTGAGCAGCCTCCTAGGGCTGCTTTTTTGTTTTTAGTGGCAGAGAAAGTAATTAGCTATAAGCGATCCTTCAGATCCCTTGCATTACGCATAATTCCTGAAAAACCTCTCCCCTTGGCAAAGTGAGGGGTTGGGGGGGATTTTTAAGGGCAGTCAACTGGACATGATATTAGTCCAGCATTATTGGCTAAAATAGGCGATGAATTATCAACTGTTGATGGATCAGCAAACCTAGACAAAATCCAACTAACGAGACCACAGCCAGAATCCAAAATGCTTGTAATCCAGTGAAACCAGCAATCTGGATGTCTAGTCTAGCCAGCGAGGCGGCTGAGAGCAGAACCAAGAAATGAACAAAAATTGGAAACCAGCGCAGGAGTACAACTGCGACAAAAGCCATTGTAATAATTGTAATGAAAGCCTGGCTGTCCGATTTCAGCAAACTACCGAAACAGATGCTAAGGATTTTCAACGGAGCGGTCAAAGCCAAAGCAATTAGCAAAACTAAAGCTGCTCCGATCAGCCAGATATGCCAGGATGCACTCCAGGTATATAACAGCCAGCCAAAGATGATATAGGTAAACAGAAGCAGTGCCAGCGATCCCCAGGGCAGTTTCTTCACAAGACATTTAGGATGAGGCGTGAGGCTGTCAGTTTTTTGATTGGCAAGTAACTTACCAAAAAAGATATCCTCCAGCAATGGCGCTGGAGGTCAAATGAAACTAAAAAACACTACGGAGAACAATCAGGACATGGCTTGAATCATATAATCAAAGTAGGGAGTCACTGCCGCTGTGTCTTCCTGACTGAGTAAATCAAGGGAAGCCTTTTTCAGGCAACGAATTGATTCAGCCATACCTGGTACGGGTACACCCAGAGAGTTATACATCTCTCTTACCCCAATCAAACCAATTTTTTCAATTGGTCCTTTGTCTCCGGCAAGTACGCCGTAGGTAATCAGACGTAAGTACCAGCCGTAGTCGCGTAAGCATAAAGCCCGTTGGCGCTGACCGTAGGCATTGCCCCCCGGAGCAATGAAGTCGGGGCGTTTCTGCCAAAGCTGCTTACTCGCTTCCTGAACAATCTTTTTCTCATTTTCAGCCAGCGTGGCGGCAATCCGCATCCGCTGTTCCCCGGTTTCAAAAAAATCATTGATGCTCTTGAGTTCCCCGGTACTGGGATACCGGAGTTCGTCGTCTGCTTTGAGAATAACTTGGCTAATTACACTCATACTATTGCGATCCGTTGGATATCTCTTGTAGTTTACCGACTCTAGGCCACACAAATAAAGAGAGGAAGATACTATGTCCCTAGCCGATTTACATGGTATAGATATCGGTGCCGAGGCGACCACCGATTCGCGGTGGCAACAAGGTGAATTAGTTGAGGTGGCGATCGCCGATCTCAATGACGCTGGCGAAGGGGTTGGACGCTTAGGGGGGCGGGTGGTTTTTGTCCCCGATACCGTCGTTGGCGATCGCGCTTTAGTCCGACTGGTACGAGTAAAACCTCAGTATGCCCACGGCTTGCTGCACCAACTTTTGTCACCGTCAAGCGATCGTATCCGCCCTAGCTGCATTGTGGCGGATAAATGCGGCGGTTGCCAGTGGCAACATATTGCTTATGAATATCAGCTGGAAGCGAAACGCCATCAGATTATTCAAGCACTGGAACGGATTGGGGGAATAAGCCAGCCGCCAGTCGCACCCGTACTAAGTGCATCCTCGCCAGTGGAGTATCGTAACAAAGCTACATATCCGCTGGGGAAATCCTCAACTAATCAAGTCCAAGCTGGCTATTACCGAAAAGGCAGCCACCAGATTGTTAACCTCAATCAGTGTCCCGTGCAAGATTCACGTTTAAATCCCCTCTTGGCTGAAGTCAAGCAGGATATCCAGCAACGTGGTTGGCGGGTATATAACGAAAAGGAAATTTCTCACTCAAAACTCAAGTACGGGCACGGCACTGCCGTGCCCCTACAAAACTCAAAACTCAAAACTGCTGGCCAAGTTCGTCACCTCTCGCTACGAATAGGGCGTCGCACTGGGGAGATGTTACTGACATTGGTAGTAACAGATTGGCATTTGCCGGAAGTTGCAACCCAGGCGGCGGAGTGGTTAAACCGCTATCCTCAGCTAGTGGGTGTCTCACTAAATCGCAACCCGGATCGCACCAATACGATCTTTGGTTCCGAAACCCGCTGTATTGCTGGTCAGCCTTACCTGCAAGAAAAGTTTGCTAATCTCCAGTTCCAACTGCGCCCGGATACATTCTTTCAAGTTCACACAGAGCAAGCCGAAGCTTTGTTGCAGGCGATCGCGGAAAATCTCCCTAACAGTGAAAATGAGGTGTTAGTAGATGCCTACTGTGGTATTGGCACTTTCACCCTACCCCTGGCGCAGCGCGTGCGGCAAGCAATTGGCTTAGAGGTGCAACCAGCATCTGTAGAGCAAGCGAAGATGAATGCCCAGATCAATGGCATCACTAACGCGACGTTTCAGGTGGGTGCCGTGGAGACATTACTGCCGCAACTGGAAGTTAAACCGGATATTGTGCTGATAGACCCGCCCCGTAAAGGATGCGATCGCGCCGTTCTTGATACCCTACTGCAAATTCAACCAAGTCGCATTGTCTACGTCAGTTGCAAACCAGCCACCTTAGCGCGGGATCTCAAAATCCTGTGTCAAACGGGTGGCTATCAACTAACCCACGTACAACCCGCCGATTTCTTTCCCCAAACTTATCACGTTGAATGTGCCGCCTTTCTCGTGCGCTGATGTATTGAATATTTCGCTCACTAGAAGCGGAGACTGGTTTTAGCTACCGTAGAGACGTTCCGCCGGAACGTCTCTACAACTAACGGGGGGGCTTGAATTCCATACTCAGAAGAGGTCTTGCCTCCTCGCCGCCCCTTGTTGAAGAAATGCTTGGTGTTTTTAGCGGATTTGGATACAATAGTATATGTAGGTGTTTATACTACCTGCTGTAAAAAAACACTTTTCTAGAGGCTAAAAATTAACGCGACACCAGTGCGTGTGCCTAGCACATATCGCCTCTATCCGTAGGAAAGCTTGCATTTAATCAAGTGCTTCAACGGAAATCGGCAGCCTGTTTCATCCGCATCTAAAGTATCAAGATCCGCTTGGGGACGGCAATTAACGCTTGCGATCATGGTGTCGAAATCCTCAACCCGATCTTAAATATCCCAAACCCGATTTGCAGAGTTTCGCCCAGGCAAGATAAGAAAAACATGGGCTTTGAGCCTGAGGGCGTATTAAGTCTACTGAGTGAAAGCTAGAGGTAATTCCTGAGTGATTGCTATCTCACTGCGTCCAGTTGGACGCGACTGGGGAACGATAAGCTTCGCTTCTACCCTGTTTCTGTGTCCTATCTTGGATCTGCTGCTGGCAAATATTCCAGCCCAATGGCAGGCAGAACTCCGACTAGGGCTGCAAGAAGCGCTGGTAAACGCTGCCAAACACGGCAACAAGCTCGATCCAAGTAAGACCGTTATTGTCCGCTTCTCCGTGGTAGACGGTCAGTATTGGTGGGTAATCTCAGACGAAGGCTCGGGTTTTTCCCCTCCCTGTGATTGCCACACTGATTTGGCTGAGGACATTCCCCAGGAAGAGGCAGAAAGCGGTAGAGGATTATGTATGCTACACCAAATTTTTGATCAAGTCCACTGGAATCCTCAAGGAACAGAACTTAGACTCTGCAAACAGGCGAAGAATCGCTTCTTGAGGCCAAATTTCTTTCGTTAAATGCTACGATTTCCGTGAGTTGGGCAAGGAGGAGCAGAGATAGATCTGTCTAGCCATCCTGAGGCTTGACGGAATCTTGGCAGGGCTTCTTCTGGCTGATCCTTGAGGAGAAATACCAGTGCAGCGGCGGCTTGTTCAGCGGCGCGAGCCGGACGATTAGATTTTAATTTATGCCAATCTCTTTCATTAATTCTCAAGCGGTCTGCTAAGGCTTGAGCAAGTTCCAGAGTGCTAAGTTCGTTGACGTTGCTGGTTTTAGAAAGCTGTGTTGGTTCGGGCATACTGGATGCACATTCGTATTTATCCATACTTTAGTCTATGACGCCCCCTCAAGAACCGCCTCAGTCAGAGCCAGCCGGTGAAAATGATTTTGAGCAAGCGCTGGCAGAAGTGGAGCGATCGCTAGTCGCCCTAAAAGAGCGTTATGCCCAAGTCGAGCAAGACTTAGAACGTCAGGCCGAACTCCAGCAACGTTTAAAAGAAGTGAAAATAGAGTCGCATAAAACCCACTTGCCCCAGATGCAAGTAGAGTTGCGGCAAATTCAGGCAGAGCTTCAAGAGCTAGAAGTTGCCCTAGAAAGTTGTTTACTTTCCAATCGGGATCAGCTGGCGCTATTTTGGAAGGCATTCCGACTGGGATTCTTTAACGAGGTATTTTGGCAAGTGCTTCGCTTTGGAGGGCTGGGTCTTGTTATTGGCTGGTTGCTGAAGTCTTGTGCTGGGTAGCATTCACCTTTTTATCACTTAGAACCTATGCGAAAAGTGGTTTTAAGATATTTTTAACCACAGATAAACACAGATGAACACAGATATTAGTAGGTATTGGGGCACGAAAAGGGATACAAGAAAGATAGGCTCTTAAGCGCTCTGACTGGGGGCTGAAGTCCCCAAGTTGTTTTGATCTCCGCTCTGAAGACACGAAGCTTTCAACTTCGATCCCTGTAAACTGAGGTTAGCGCTAATTAATTGATATTGTCTGCCTTCTTAGTAAGTGACTGTTTGGAAAGATAATGACTCGACGTATTGCCGATCTGCTCCGCAACGGTCAGCCTGATGAATCTGTAAAAATTCAGGGCTGGGTACGCACAAAACGGGAATTGAAGGAATTTGCCTTTGTGGAAGTCAACGATGGCTCTTCCCTGGCAGGTCTACAGGTGGTACTCAATCAGGATTTGCCAGATTATGCCAACGTGGTGAAACGTTTGAATACGGGCGCATCTGTGGCAGTTTCCGGTGTCCTGGTGGCTTCCCCTGCTAAAGGACAGCGGATTGAGTTGAAGGCGGAAACGGCAACGGTATACGGAGAGGCAGATCCCCAGACATATCCATTACAGAAAAAACGGCACTCGTTTGAGTTTTTGCGAGAAATTGGGCATTTGCGATCGCGCACCAATACCCTCAGCGCGGTGTTCCGCGTCCGTAACGCCTGTGCCAATGCCATCCATCAGTTTTTTCAAGAACAAGGTTTCTTGTGGATTCACACCCCGATTATCACCGCTAGCGACGCGGAAGGGGCGGGGGAGATGTTCGCCGTCACCAGCTTTAACTTGAAGGATGTTCCCCGCACAGACGCCCAAGAAATTGATTACAGCCAGGACTTTTTTGGCAAACCAGCTTACCTTACTGTCAGCGGGCAACTGGAAGCTGAAGTTATGGCGATGGCGTTTAGTAATGTCTATACGTTTGGCCCTACTTTCCGGGCAGAAAACTCTAACACCTCCCGTCACCTAGCAGAATTTTGGATGGTAGAGCCAGAAATGGCTTTCTGTGACTTGGGAGGGAATATGGACTTGGCGGAGGCGTTTCTCAAGCATCTCTTTAAATCGGTGCTGGAAACTTGCCCGGAAGATATGGAGTTTTTTAACCAGCGGATTGATAATTCTGTTCTCGCCACAGCGGACAACATCATCAATAACCAGTTTGAACGGTTAACTTATACAGAGGCGATCGCACTTCTGGAAAAAGCCGATAAAACCTTCGAGTTCCCGGTTAAATGGGGCTTAGATTTGCAATCAGAACACGAGCGCTACCTGGCAGAAGAAGTCTTTAAAAAACCCGTCATCGTCACCGACTACCCAACGGAGATTAAAGCCTTCTATATGCGCTTGAACGATGACGAAAAGACAGTTCGAGCGATGGATATCCTCGCTCCCAAAATTGGCGAGATTATTGGGGGATCGCAGCGGGAAGAACGTTTGGACGTATTACAACGACGGATTCAAGAACAGGGGCTAAACCCAGATGATTACTGGTGGTATCTGGATTTACGTCGCTATGGGACTGTTCCCCACGCTGGCTTTGGTTTAGGGTTTGAACGCTTGGTGCAATTTATGACAGGGATGGGCAATATTCGGGATGTGATCCCCTTCCCGCGTGCGCCTTTAACTGTGGAGTTTTAAGCGATGGTGCCAGAAATGCGATCGCTCTGTCTTCATCTTGCAGGTGAAGGCGCGGTTCTTGTTCTGAGAGGCTGCGCCAACACTGAACCATGATTTTGAAGCCTTCTCAGATTATTGAACTATCACAATTAGCGATCGCGGCTTGATGAAGCGGACGACTTGATCGTGTTTTAGTAGACATTTCTAAAACTTTCCTCTCTCTACAGGACTAAGTTTAGGTATAAAGTTGTGAGCGCTAAATTATATTTCAAACTGTGAATCTAGCAGTCACACTTCACTCTCCAAGCATTGATGAATATATCAGATATGATATCAATGGTGTATGGACGAAACAGATAAACCGTTAGTGTGGCTGCATGGGGAAGTTAAAACTCCTCCTTTTAGCTAAGAAGCACGCATAGAAACAGGTGTTTTGTTGAGACGGTTGCAGCAGGGCGAAAATTTAGGGTTGCCTCACTCAAGACCAATGCCAAGTATTGGGGCACAGTGCCATGAACTACGGGTTCGAGATGAAGGGAAGAACTGGAGAATTATCTACCGCATTGATGAGGATGCAATTTTAATTCTTGAGGTGTTTACCAAAACAACGAGAACAACACCCGCCAGCGTTATTGATACCTGTCAAAAACGACTGAGCAAGTATGACAAAGATGTGGAGGACTAGAGATATGGAAGAAGCTAAGAGAAAAAAATTAGAGGACAAAGGTTGGAACGTTGGAACTGTCTCAGAATTTCTAGACCTTACTCCAGAGGAAACAACATTTATTGAGATTAAGCTTGCACTTAGCCGTTATCTGAAAGAACGGCGACAAAAATCAATGACTCAAAGGAAACTAGCAGATAAATTACATTCAAGCCAACCTCGTATTGCTAAAGCTGAAAATGGGGATGCTTCAGTGTCTATTGAATTGCTAATTCGGGCGATGTTGGCTACAGGTGCAACCCCTCAAGAAATCGGGCAAGTTATTGCAAAAGTGGGTTAGACTCACGCTTCCACAGATAGGTTTGGTGTACTTCCCCAACTGAAAGTTATAATGCGATCGCTTGCATTAGATTTCAAACTGTGAATTTAGCAATCACATTCACTCTTCAAGTATTGGTCGTACCTGCAATCTCTAGAAGTTTCAATTAGAACCTCCAATGATTAGCGTTTATTGATTACAACCTGTAGCTTATGTCGCATACATAGCAGTCTAATGTTCTGGTTGAGCGGCTACCAACAACTTTCGCACACACCCAGCAGCTTTCGACAGTCCCCGCCAACTGAGTTGTTAAGTCACTTTGGAAGATCGCTCTTCCCAGGTTGCGACCAAAAATGCTGCCATTGAACCTGCTAAATTGACGGCAAGTGCAGCGTGTCGAGGAGAGGGTTTAACAGCGTTTTTCCCTTTACCATGAGCATCACTCAGCTTATTGCGTAAAGTACCAAGTCCTTGAATAACCGTCTGACAACCACCAAGAATTTGCTTAAAGACCTCTTCTTGATGCTGTTCAGGAGCCATATTAAGTTGTTTGGCAGTTTCTTTATAGAGTTTAGGCAAATCATCTTTATCGCTGTGAGTAATACCTGCTTCATCCAAAATGTGTTTACAAACTGATTCAATTAATGTACGCGCCATAGTAATTGCTGCTTCTGGATCTTCATTGCGGCGTTCGAGAGCTTTTTGCCAAGCAATGTGAACATGCTCAGTATCAAAATCGACAAGAATAGCGGAAATATCATCATCTGCTGGATGCGCCGCAATAATATTTTGCTCCAGAGATGCAATCAATGAACCAAATTCCTCCCATATAAACGCCTTTCGTTCTTGGTAGGTACTGAATTTTGGTTTAATGAAACTCCAGAATTTTGAGAGTTCGTCGCAAGTCTTAACAAATTGAGGAAGAAGATCTCTGACTGTGCTATCCCTTAATAACTCTAAGCGGAGTCTACTGTAATCCTCATTACTGGTATCACCACCTGTCGCACGAGCAATAAATATGTCTTGGAGTTGCCGTACTTTGTCTAAGCGTGTCGTCATCGTTTCTAAAAGCTGGATTCTAACCTCAGCAGTCTAATCTGTACTATCTCAAATTGCCTAATCAACACTCAAATTCATACTGAAAGCCAACTATTATTAGGCGGAAAGATTCTGCCTATCCATCTAGTTCTGGCGGATAGCCAGAATCTTTCCGCATATCATTCCAAATTAAGTGAATAGGTAGAATTGTTCTGTATATTAAGCGATTTCTGGCGGATAGGCTAAATTTTTCCGTATATCTTCGAGTGCGATCACCCCTGACTATAAATTGAGTTGAGTCTGTCAAGCCCTTGCTCGTAAATCGGTAGGTAACGTGAAACCAAACATAACTCGATCGAGCGATCGCATTAAGTTGAAAGATACAAGGCGATCGCGGAACGTTCTGGTGCAGCGCAGTTGTTAGGCAGTGACCTTAATAAGCGCGACCATCTTTGTGCATTAAAGCCCATTCACCATTTGGCAATTGTGTTGCTTTGAGATCGTCATTTGGGTATTCGACCTCATCTCCCTCAGTGCGATCGCCAATTTCAAGATAGGTTACATTTTCCTCAGATCGATTAATCAGTTGATGGGCGATACCTGTGCCTGCCTTAAATCCATAGCAGTCACCGGGATGCAAAACGAATTCCTCTTCGCCTAGTACCAGCGTTGGGCTGCCTTCCAATACCAGGATAAATTCTTCTTGCTTTGAGTGGCTGTGAGCAAGAGCAGAAACTGCACCCGGTGAAAGATGGGTTAAATTAACTCCAAAATGAGTCAACCCAAAATATTCACCCAGTTTTCGCTTTTGTCGTCCCTTCACAAGGGAAGCATAAGGTTCTGGATATATCGTCTTACCCAGCGGTGCTGAAATCAATTCTGCTGAAATTGGGGATTGCTTCACAACTCAATTTTCCTTGTTATGTTAATGGCGTAACAAACCCAAACTTTCTTTACCTTTCCAGTACCGTCAAACCATAGCACTTCAGTTACCATGCCTCGATGCCCTCGGTAATAGAGCGTGATGCTATCTACACCCGTCAGGACTTCTTTCAGTTCAAAATGAAGGTCAGGGATTTGCGCTAACCCCTGCTTCCAGTAAACTTTCACATCCGCCTTGCCATGTAGAACTTACAGTGCTGCTATTCACAATTTATCAGCGCTTCAATGTCTGCCGCTACAATCTTCTCCAAATTGCGTGTAATTTTTTCAATGTCCCAATTCCACCAAGCAACTTCAAGTAATGCTCGGATGACTTCATCACTAAAGCGCTGGCGGATCAACTTGGCTGGATTTCCCCCGACAATCGTATAAGGTGGAACATCACCTACCACTACTGATTTTGCAGCAATGATAGCTCCATCTCCCACCTGTACTCCTGGCATAATGACCGCTTCATAGCCAATCCATACGTCATTACCCACAACCGTATCGCCTTTATAGGGCAGTTCCCCTGGTTGAGGGAATACTTTTCCCCAACCCTTTTTGAAACCAAAAAATGGATAGGTCGAAAACCCATCCAACTTGTGATTTGCACCGTTCATAATGAATTTTATGCCCCTCGCTAAAGCACAAAATTTTCCAATGATTAAGCGATCGCCAATAAATGGAAAATGGTACAAGACATTCCGCTCAAAATCTTCGGAATTTTCTGGATCGTCGTAGTATGTGTAATCTCCAATGATGATATTAGGATTTGACACCGTGTTTTGAATGAAGCAAACTTGCGGAAAACCCTGCATTGGATGTTTATTTTTTGGATCTGGTCCGTACAAAGTTGACAGCTCCCAACTCTCAAAAATGCATTATCTCTGCATCTTAGCCAAAAGCTCAAAATCCTTTGTCAAAAATCTTTTGGAGCCTCTGTGCCTTCCAACTACAAACTGAGATAGCTAACATTCTTATGTCTCAAATACCTTTCTGCTATTACATCTCCCAGGTATTATCCCAGCTATAGCACTCTTGAATCAGTTGTTGTACCGCAGCATCTGCGGTTGAAAATGTACCGCAATTAGTTCTTTTTGTTCCAGATGCCGCATGACCCACATCTTGATACAACACAAACTGACCCTTCTCATAGTAAATAGAGAGTGTGACGGCAACACCATTTGTATACTGTTTCCACAAGCTAACAAATGAAGCTCCTGGTGGTATCAGGTTTACATCTTCGACAACACAAATCCATTGCCGTTGTTGCAAGTCTGTCCAGGTATGTTCCTCTATCATTACATTCCACGCTCTTATCGTATTTGAGTAGAACGCGATCGCGAAATCAACACATCTGCACTTAGAGCTTCTTGAAGTATCTGGCAATTGGGAATAGCTCAAAGCCCACCTTTTCATAGGTGTGACGGGCTGGGGCATGACCAGGATCGCCCCCAGTCTCAACCATAGCAATAGACATTCCAGCATCTTTCATCCAAGTCAGAGCGAATTCTATCAAAGCACTACCAATGCCGTGACCTTGAAAGTCTGGATCGACGGCAACCATGTAGATTTCACCCATGCTGTCCTCTGAGTGTAGTTTCACGGCTACAAAACCCACAGTAGAATCTGCATCGATAGCAAGCCATACATTCGTGTCTTCCGCAGCACAGACATCTTCGACAGCTTTTTGCTGGCTCGCACGCCAATCATTGGGATAGAATGCCTGGTACACATCAGCGTTCATCGCATTCTGAATCGAATCAAAGACCGGAGTCCATGCCCGAAGCGAAAGACGAATAACAGCATCAAGGTGGCGAGGGTCGTATGGTTCAATTTGCATTCCCACATGAACTCCAGTTAACTCTGCAAGCTTTATCGACCATAATACAATATACTACAAGCCCTGATTGCTTGGCTTTGAATGCTTACAGATAACTTTTAGGCTACTTTCGCTGATTAACTAGCAGCATAACTATTAATGGGCTGAACGATTGTTTAACAGCAACAGTATTGCGGCGCGATCGCTCTGAAGCATATGGCGATCGCAGGCAAGTTGGGCAAACAAGTAATTCTCAAAGCTAAAAGCTGGTGACGGGATTTGAACCTGCGACCGGCTGATTACAAATCAGCTGCTCTACCACTGAGCTACACCAGCAACTCTAGGAAATAGATCTTAGCATGTTCTGGATCGCTCGTGCAACTTTGGCTAACGATTTGGTCTTGACTTTAATTGTGCCATCAGATTGTTAGTTGCTATACACCGATCTTAATGTCCGAAGCGCGATCGCTACCCCTTCGCCTCCAAATCTTAGGAATTTTATTCCTATTGACGAAGTGAAATTTGGTTCAAGCCTCGTTCCCAGAGTAAGCGATGTCAATTCTTTATCTAAAATCTAAAATCATTTGACACGAACAGCCCTATCTGCTGTACTATTTATTTTCATACATATTAAGTCCGGTAAACCCACCGACTAACCGGGGATTGAGGAGAAAGTTTGATGCGTTTGTGGCAACGGATAGTTCAGCAAGGAGCATCTTTGGCTCAGCTAATAGCACCTTACTGGTGCAGACTAAATGTGACTGGGAGACTAAAATCCAGTTCACTAAGAGGCTTTGTGTCCCTCTTTTTGGTGGGGGTAAGTTTAAGTGTAACGATCGCAGCCTGCTCTGGAGGGAATTCTAACAATCAGAGCGCCAGTAACACGGCTGGTGCCAACACTGGCGATGTTAAGCTCACGCTTGTCTCCTACGCAGTTACCCAAGCTGCCTACTCAAAGATTATCCCCCAATTCACAGCTAAGTGGAAACAAGAACACAGTCAGAACGTTACCTTCAAAGAAAGCTATGGTGGGTCTGGCTCTCAAACCCGTGCCGTGATTGATGGCTTAGATGCAGATATTGTACACTTGGCCCTTGCTCTTGACACCAAGAAAATTGAGAAAGCTGAACTGATCCAACCCGGTTGGGAAAAGGAAGCTCCTAATGGTGCGATAGTTACCAAATCTGTCGCCGCTTTAGTCACCCGCGATGGCAATCCCAAAGCAATTAAAACCTGGGCAGACTTAGCAAAAGATGGCGTGAAGGTCATTACCGCTAACCCCAAAACTTCTGGTGGCGCTCGCTGGAATTTCTTGGGTATATGGGGTTCCGCAACACGAACAGGCGGTGACGAGGCCAAAGCCCAGGAACTTACCACAAAAGTCTACAAGAATGTCCCCGTGCTACCTAGAGATGCTCGTGAAGCCAGCGATGTCTTTTTCAAGCAAGACCAGGGAGATGTCTTGATAAACTACGAAAACGAAGTAATTCTGGCTGGGCAGAATGGTCAACAACTTCCTTACATTGTTCCTGATGTGAACATCTCTATCGACAGTCCCGTAGCTGTTGTGGACAAAAACGTTGATCGCCACGGCACTAGAGAAGTTGCAGAAGCATTTGTCAAATTTCTTTACACGCCAGAAGCCCAACGAGAATTTAGCAAAGTAGGATTCCGACCTGTTGACCCCACGGTGGGACAAGAAGTAGCTAAACAGTTCCCCAAAATCAAAACCCTCTTCACTGCTCAAGATATGGGTGGTTGGGACGAGATCCAGAAAAAGTTCTTCGACGACGGAGCAATTTTTGACAAAATTCAGGCTGGCGGTCAATAAAGGCGCTCAGGCTGTATAAGAGTGAAGGTTGAATTTCACACTTCATCCTTCACGCTTCATCCTTAACCTTAATCCTTGACTTTTTCATATATGCCTGTATCCGCTCCTCCTCAACCAACTCCTGTTTGGAAGAACCCATTTCGTCAGATTAGTAGGCTCTCTTGGCCTTGGCGGATTACTTTGGGTTATCTAGCTCTAATGCTATTTCTACCTGTATCGGCGCTGATATTGAAAGCAAGTACAGAAAAGCCTATTGATTTTTGGAGAATTGCTACCAGTCCCGTCGCTCTTGCCACCTATGATGTCACATTTGTCACATCGTTCATTGCGGCACTGATTAATGGTGTCTTCGGCTTTTTAATTGCTTGGGTGTTAGTCCGGTACGATTTTCCGTTCAAGCGAATTATTGATGCAGCGATCGATTTACCCTTTGCTTTACCCACCTCGGTTGCCGGTTTGACTCTGGCAACTGTCTACAGCCAAAACGGCTGGATTGGCTCCCTGCTAGCCCCTTTGGGAATTAAAGTAGCCTTTACTCGGCTAGGCGTAGGCATGGCGATGTTATTTATCTCCTTGCCTTTCGTAGTGCGAACTTTACAGCCTGTGTTGCAGCAACTGGAAAAGGACATCGAAGAAGCAGCTTGGTCTTTGGGAGCAACTAAATGGCAGACATTTTGGCGTGTTGTTTTGCCACCTTTAGTACCAGCACTCTTAACGGGAATCGCCCTGGGGTTTTCGCGTGCTGTTGGAGAATACGGTTCGGTTGTGATTGTAGCTTC